>Ga0153948_1001013_pt1 | contig 14896 bp, 12 predicted proteins | sample TSNJ032MetaG_FD_104696 | JGI IMG/M metagenome (GOLD analysis project Ga0153948, IMG submission 104696) | Attine ant fungus gardens microbial communities from New Jersey, USA - TSNJ032 MetaG | ecosystem: Host-associated > Fungi > Mycelium > Unclassified | place: USA: New Jersey, Wharton State...
CCTGCGACGCAACTTCTGAGCCTTGCTGCGTGTCGACGCTCGTCGCTGCCCAAATAAAGCACTTGACTCTGCTGAGACAGTGATTGGTGTCAGATCGACCTCTTTGGTTGCTTGATCCTAATTCGGGTAACAACTTTTCATGACTGATGCAACTCTTGGACAGGTGGTGAGACTAGCTGAGACTACCTGCAATCTAGATGTTCATTCGTCATGTCGATGATTTTCATGTACTCAAGAATTACGCAACAGTTGACCAATGACTTTTGTCAAAGTATGACTAGCGTGCATCATTATTTGTCAGCTGCCCGTCCTACTTGCTTTTCAAAAGTGTGTAGTAAGCCATTCCCCATGTCAGTGGATCTACTCATTTTAGGTGCCGGTTGGACCTCAACCTTTCTAATTCCACTTTGCGATGAGCGCGGTATCCAGGTGGCTGCTACATCCCGTTCTGGGAGGGATGGCACAATTCCATTCGTCTTTAACCCAGAATCAGATGATACCAGGCCATACGAGGCACTTCCAAATGCAAAAACAATTCTTATTTCCTTTCCTATCAAAACAATCGGAGCATCACAACGGCTTGTGACAGGATATCTGTCGACTCGGAGAGGCGCGAAGGATAAAGTTGGCTTCATTCAGCTGGGAGCCACCAGTATTTGGGATGTGAGTCTTGAGCTGATGCATTCTGTCTCGTTTTGAGTGTTTTCGACCCTATGTCAGCGGATGGGCAATACAGTCCAAGAGGGGAACAGCCCCTGGTGTGACCGAAACACGCCACACAATCAGGAGCCTCGTGCATCTTGCGAGGACGAATTGCTTGCTTTATCACCGGAAATATCGACTACAGTCTTGAACCTTGCAGGACTCTGGGGCAGTCAACGTTCACCTCGCAACTGGGTTGAGAGAATCGGGCCCACAAAAGATGCCCTCTGCCAAAAGGTGCTTTCTCTGTCCATCGGAAGTAGTCCCTCGTTTTCCTGAATATAATTACTAGAGGAGTGTCCATTTCATTCATGGGATCGATGTTGCTCGTGCTATCGTCGCTGTTCACGACAACTTCTCAGTTTCTGAGGGCCAGCGTTGGTTACTTACGGACGCTCGTGTCTATGACTGGTGGGATCTTGCATCTGCATGGGGAACCAACACATCATCGACAGAAAGCAAAGAAAATGAAATTTCCCCAACAATATCCAACTGTAAAATTTCAACAGGAGGTCCACAATGTGAGTGGGTAAAGGAGTTGATGATAGAGCAGGGAATTCGTGCTCTTCCACGTGAAATCAGTGTGCTAGGACGGGCTCTTGATTCGAGGAATTTCTGGAAGTCATTTGGATTGTTTCCTGTCAAAACATTGTTCGACAGTTGATGGTAAGAGATTAAACATGTGTCAGAACGCTCCACAAAAGGATGTTCGCCCGAGCATCGTTATATCCCTGAGACACAATGAATCAGATAATTACACGAATCCCAGGATACCACTAAGAAGTGGAAACCGTAGGAGGGTAAAGCATACTACGGTGCAGTGTGATACGTCGACAGAAGAGATCCAAAGCCAATATTTACTCTCGAGGAGCGCCCCGACCAACACCAGCATATCGCGCCTCATATCCCTCCGGAGCGCCCCCTTCCTTCTTACGATAATCTTCCCTGTCGCCGCGTGGAGGACGATAAGTGCCTTCTCCTCCAGAACGTACATTGGCGGGACGAGGAGGGCGAGGGGTTTTCTTATAGGTAGTGGGAACAATTTCAGCCGGCAAGTGGAGCCTTGAGACCAAAATCAGGTGGATGAAACTAGAACAGAATGACAGCTATTACCATTCACGGAGGAATTCAACACCCTCGGGAGTCAATATGTAATAATACCATTGCCACGAGAATTGGGTCTTGACGAGCCCCTTGGAAGTCAGACTTTGCATTGCCTTGATGACCTCGAGATTAGGAACATCGAGCTCTTCATGTTTTGGTGCATTGTAATCCTTCTTCGCAACCATAACTCCCTCTAGAACGAGCTAATCAATTAGGATCCTTTTCCTACAGGATGAACCATACCCTTGAATAGGTATTCATAGATGGTACGCCTGTTCTTTTTTGAGATAATCATGCTTGACCACAAGGAAGCTGTAAATCGCATCTGAGTACTAATTCCGCCTCAAACTATTCAGACATACAGCGAAAACTTTGGGTTACAGTGAGATCCGGCTGTAAGATAGAAACTTGGGATCAATAATCATCATCGCAAGAGCCCCAAACCAATCCACCCCTGTTTCCCGCCCAACAGGCATGCAAAACTACACCTAGGCATTCCAAGTTCCATACCATCGAATGAAACACTCACGTTACGGATTTTTGGCGGAGGTCCTGCGTAAGTCTTGATGTCACCGAGCTGGGAATGCTTCTTGATCCTTATTTGTCAAAACCCACAGATGTAAATACTTAATCAAATTAAATGCATTCGGTGATCAGTGAGAGTACGATACATGTAGACCACTCTCAAGTCGATGATAACAATCATCAGCCATCAAATGAATCGATGAGTGGAAACCTGTACTCATCCACGGACAATCGCTCGATCCTCTGGGTAACATTTTTTCGGTGGCTCGCTGACGAGACTTCCCTGAACCACTCTTTAAGCTAGAAAAATCTGGCCTGAAACAGTTTTTATCGATACCATCTTATTTGAGAAATTGAATGCTGGACTTCAAGGCTCCCAGTGGCAACGGATGGGACTCAAACCTAACAAAAGTGGCGCTCCAGGTATGTGTGAGACAACTTGCTCCAAGTGGTACTTGACATGTGAAAATATGTTGCTTTAACCTTGGAAGCTATACGAAAGCTGCATGGGACGGGATGAATGGCACTGAAATTTCCTCAGCCATTAACTTAGTCGGTGATAAACACAAGTTGCAAAGTGGGATCCAAGATGGGACTACATACTCCTGATCATACATACAGTAAATAGTGCCTAGAGACGATATACTCTTGATATCAATACCCAAAGCACCTGTAACAATATCACATTTCCAGTTCTATGCTTTTCAATGTCAATAAGGCCCTTATTCATTTTTCAGACTTATTTCCAGACGGACAAAGTTGTTGTACAATTCATCGGAAGTAAGAAGCGTGTCCTCTGCATCCTTGTTCTCGGGCGCCGAGAAGGCAGACAAAGGCTAATAAATCAAATTCAAGAAGGCTGAGTAGTGTCAACCAAATGACTCACATCATGGAATTCAAGGAATGCCGCAGCTGTTTGTGATCACGTCAGTCAGGGACATCCAATACTATATGTATATGTCATTGCGAGACGTACTCCCAGGGCCATATGAATCGCCGAAGCCGCTGACACCTGAGCCTCCATGGATGATCTTTCTTGCACCCTCTTTAGGATTTGCATTATTGGAATAAAACATGACACCACGTTCTGTCAATGAATACATACATGAAAGGATCAAACTCTGGAAAACATGCGTCCACATACGGTTCGAGAAAAATTGGAGTACAATTCCCGCCTTCATAGATTCTAATCGGGCCGAAGAAGGCCCAGAAAGGGGATTTTGACTCAAAACCTCATCTAAAATGTTGATGGATTGTACATCAGAGAGCGCTGTGCGTCTAGGCAAAGGGTGGACCAAGGAATCAGCGAAGCGAAAGTAGTTATCTTCACCTACATTAATTTCCCCATGTACATATATTGGGTTAAGGAACTTACCGTATCCTGACGCAGGAAAATCCTTTCCGATGGACTTTGGTTGTCGAAAGTCGAAGGCAGGAACAGTTGAAACTAAGGGATAGTTCGATGTTGGGAGAGCAAATCCGTCCAGCTCAGCGATGCGATCTGCCTATATTACACTGATAATGTCTGTGAACCAAGGTTGACAATACACACCCCAAGTGTGAGTAGATGTTCTTTCACCGATACCGCCTCCGATGGTCGAGTGGAAACCAAGCTAGCATCCAAGTTAAAACCCCAATGCTAATGTCCCTTCCACATTAGATGGCGATCTATACGACAAGAGTGATTTACCTGTGTCAGATTAACAGGTGTGACTGTTTTCTCTCGACCGCTCAGTCTTGACCTGTACACAATGACTACATTTCCGAGTTTTCCTGTTATTGATGGCACTAATGCAAACAAAACTTCATTTAACAATTCTCCGGGATATCCTTGGTCGCCATCAGGAGAGACCAAACGGAATAAAGCATACGATGTCTCAGGGAGAGAATGGATTTTCTCCACCTCTGCCGCAGAGAATAATTGAGGTCTTTCATCACTTGGCAGAATCGTCCACTCTACGGCATCAAACCCAATAGGACCGCCATGTAAAGAAACCTTCGGGTTTTCTTTATTACCAGGTCATGAGCAAAATGCCGTCCGATAACAACGAACAACATACCGTTAGCTATTGCCTGAAATACACTTTTGATACCCTTCCGCTCCAATGCATGAGTTCCAGTAGCGATTCTATTCGAATATCGCCCTATGATAGTGTTCGTGTACCTCTGCGTCAAGTGATCTTCAGGCTTCTCGGGCCCGATAACAATGTCATTTTCCTGAGCATCTTATGATTAAGGGGTTATATACAGACGAAGCTTGGATCGCTTACACTTCCAGTGGTATGAATAATAAGCCTATGGATGATAAGACCGCGAGGAAGGATCTAGCGAAGACAACCATGCATTGAGCCTACAGCCGCCGTTTACGCGATCACATTCAAGACGTACCTCAACTTCCACTTTTCCCGGTAATTCCAAGCGAACAGGCGTGTAGCCAGACATGTCCTAACTGAAGATGATCGTGGAAGATTTAAACAATACTTAGATGATAGACTCGTTGAAACTCCTCGCTGTTTGAAAGGTCAGATGATAGACACTCCCGCGCCAACGGTCCGGTATGACAGAATTCCCTAATTTGCCAATATCTGCTCCTGTCAATTCTTAACCATCGTTCAGAAATCTCTGGACTACTCGCTCGTATCACGCTTCATTGATCACATCAAGTAGGTAGATTGAGGCGCATCATCCAAAGGAAAAAGAATCACCAGTGTTCTTTTTTTTTGGTGGAATGCGAAAATGCTGTCAAGTCAAGGCTGGGCATCCAACTTCGGCTCATTCACGAGTAAATTTTCCTGGTATGCTGGCAGTAAGGATACTCCTGTTGTAAGTAGGTGTGACTCAGCAGTTACACAACAGATTCTTCGAATTCGGTCACTCAGATTTACGAGGAGTGTCAGGGGCAATAAGCTACAAGCGGAATAAATATGGACTTGGTTCTGATGGCTGAAGGATCAGCCTGAGCCACTCGTGGGACTTGTAAAGTTTCCAAAAATGGACGTTAAGACGATTATTTCGGATAGATTGTTGCATCAGCTCGTGCCAAGATGCGTCTGTGAGAGGAGATTTATAAATGAAACTGGCGTCTCCTTCTGCTATGGCTTGTTCGCATCGATAACTTTGTACGTGGCTCGAATCATAAGATGCCAAAGTTCTACGTTTGAAGCTAACATGAGAGAAGGCTCCTAGAATACGCAAAGAACTCAAATTGATCACTTATGTCTTTGATCCGAGGTCAATATTCACAAGAGCTTCAGGCCAAGGCGATACATGTACAGTCTTTTGGGGCGTTTCAAGTACTATCGCTCAGTCCAAGGTAACGGAGAACAGCTGCAGCCCCAAAGTCCCTCAGCTAACGTACCGTGTTGGTTTCCAGATCGCAGAAAACAGAGCATTGTTCCTCTTCATCCGAAAAACCAGCCTCAAGGCCTCTCATTACTACCGGCGGCCTCGGAGATAGCGATCATTCGCGTCACCTTTTTTTCTTAAATATCCCCTTTCTAAAATTAGGTCATTCCGCGGCAGTGTATGGAAGCGTATGGACTCGAGACGGTTCTCTTCGGACAAGAAGGTAGGGGGTTCGCAACGACTTTTCATCCTGGAATCTACAACTCATACCCTTGATTTTAGATCTTCTCACAGGTGATTTGAGTAAAGCACCTTCGACGGTACCGAACCATGAGGGAAAATGTGACAAGATGCCCCACCTAAATTAACGCTTAGGGAGACGTCATAAGTAAGGAGTGTTCAAACACGAGACCGAACTATGACCACGGATGAAAGGACTCCATTTTGCTGTCATTTGCGCGGAGAAACCCCGCATTGTCAGTAATGGTAGTTTCGTTCTTCACTGTTTTCAAACTGCACGACTCTTATCATAAGTATGGCCATAAAGAAAATTTTCTGCATCAGGACCATATACGAAAGGTACGATGAAAATTCAAACGATACTACTACCTACTAGTTGTACATAGTTTGTGGAATCTCGCGTAATATAAGCTGTAAAGTCTACTGAATAATGATAGGGGCTAATCAAAGTCCATAGGGTTTGGAGAAAACGAAGTACCAACAAAGGCCTAACGGAGTCCCGAAATGGTTATGCATTAGAATACAATTTACAAGTGATGCTTCGGATAAGATCTAGAACATATACTGCCAAAGCGATCAGAAACATATAATCAGGAAAGAGATTGTTTCCTTACTGCAAGGTCACTTTGCGAAGGTATTTTAGAATAATTGTACGCCCTGGCCTCCAGTGGAGGTGTTGCGATATCCAAGCCAAATCCAATCAGCGAATCAACGTGATTGGGCATAGGTTCAAAAAATTGCATGGAGAGGTCATGAGGGTAAACAGCGGGATAATTTTGATATGGTTCTACGCCACTCCCTGAGTATACGAAAGGGGTCTCGATTGTCGGCCCATTCATGTAGGCTTTGTTATACATGGTATCCACCGAGAGCATAGCTGCATCAGAGTATAGTAGTTGTGGTGAGTCCGTAAAGCCAGGAAGGGTCTGATTGACTCCATGAACGTCAATCCCTTGATACGATTCAGTGGGAGGGGTGACAGGGAGAGAGGAGCGACCGATATCCAAAGTGGGAATGCTGATGAGAGAGTTGAAGACAGGGTTGTCGTCGGTAGAAGGTGACGATGACTGCCATGGTATTGAATCATAATCGTAAGAAAGACATCCTTCCGAGGAGAAAGGAGATTGGATCAGCCGCGGCAATGACGCAGACGGAGTCGCAGGGGAGGCACTAGACGATGACGATACACTGTCTGTTCGTCTTCCTGATGAGTAGCGGGTATTGTCAAGCGATTTTCTACGTGGTCTGGCTCGTGAGGGATCAGCATTGAACCTTGTGATGCTATTGTATCTATGGCACCCAATTGTAAGGACACTAATGGTGAAAGCTCAGAAGTGCATGCTTACCTGTTCTTGGCTGATAATCCCGTGCGTCCAGGGAAATAAGTCTTGACGATTTTTGTCCAGACTTTTCCATGCTCATTGACTGCCTGCAGAAGTAAATCATCCTAGCGGCGATGGTCAGCGAATGAATCGGAGATGAATCCAGGGAAACTTACAGCTTCGGAGGTCCAAGTCGTTCTATCAATGGCAGGGTTGAGAGTATCAGTCCATCGCTTGGCACACTCTGAAGAGAACAATCGATTAGAATGTAGATGGCAAAAGAGGAGAGAGCACGTACGATCACTATTTCTTGATTGGACAATAGAGGCAACAAGCGACCACCTAAGAGGGAAAGTTAATGACCTGTTGCACTAGGATGAGAATAGCCATACCTTGTACCATGACGCTCGATGCCCTTGATGAGGCGTTCGTCTTCCTCTGGTGCCCAGCCACCTTTAACAACATCGGAAGCCATTTTGGCAAACCAGCGTTTGCGGCAGTCCTTGTTTGTGCGGTTGGGGACATGCTTAGCAATGGCATGCCATTTGGAAGGATTTTGGTTGTTGGGATCCTCTGTGACGCAGTGAGCAGAAGTGGCGGATAACATAACAGATACTGCTGACCTTTGGCTACGGCATTGCGGAGGAGCTGGTCCTCTGTTGTGGTCCAGGAGCGGCGTTCTCTGAAAAGCATAGCAGGCATTTCGGCAGCTAGAATGGGTCATCGAGACCTGAGGATCCGGACTATAAGTACTCATTCAGAGGTTTTGTTCCAGGACGCCAAGGATGCCGGATTGGTAGGCTTGAATAAGTTCTCACAGCCGAATCGGGATCAATTTTGTATCCAGATCAGATTCCGAGATCTGGCCCGACGAGCGATGTCCGATGGCTATTTCCGAGGCCGACCTAAAAGGAGCTCGCTTTTTGGGATATGTATGAGTTCGCATGTGGTCAGACATCTTCAAAGATTTTTTTGTTTCCTGTATTTGTCCTTGCTTCGGAGGACAGCTGTTGTATGCTCTTTCTTGGACACTACTTTGTCGTCACATCCCTGTTTGCCGCAGCCTCCTCCTGAAGGGGCAATTATAATACTGCTATATGATCTACGAAGCTCATGAGCAGTTCCTTTTTCAGGGTCTCCCTCACAACACAAAGAGATCCGAAATGGATTTACCACTATTGCATGGCCAAATGCACAAATGAGTGTTATCTGTAAGTCAACAGCAATCACGCAGTCACATCCCATGGGCAACTCTGAAAATAGGAATGGAGCTACAGAATGTTGGTTGCTTTGTTACGCGAGCGCAAGGAATGAGGACAGGCGATGCCAGTTCATTACGCGGCCAGTGGGACGTCTTACTAAACTCTGAATATCCGACCTCAAGTCCTCGCGCCACGGCCGGAGGCAGTGCTTCAGCTCTGGCAGGCGTCTCTTCGAAACCTCGAGAAGTAATCCTCAAGAAGTAAACGCCCATTGTGCTCATTTCTCACGCAGATCCCAGCCACAAATATATTACAAATATATGACGATCACTATATCAGCGTCTAAATACAGGATCTGCATGTCTACTTGACCATCTTACGCATCTGGAAAATGCTTTGCTCTCAAAATGCCGCCCAATACCCGGATACGCGAGCGTTTCATTTGACGAGTATCTTGTCAACCGCCTAACACTGCCAGCAAAATGCGTGTTCATATGCGACATGTATTGGAATTCAGTTAGCCGCTTCGGCCAGTTATAACTAAATCCAGTGACATACCAAAAATGTCTAATGAGAGACTAAACCATGTCTCGGTCTAAGTGTATGTTTTCCAAGAAATGGTTACTCTGAGTTCGGCTAATTAGTCGAGGCTCTTGTCAACTTGCCATTTAACTGGTTGCCGGGATATTGTGAAGACAACTTCTTACACTTCGTATCACTAAAATTTGGGCAGAAAAACAGTCAATCCCCAGCATTAGAACATGGTGTACTTCCTGAACCAATGGTCCTTTAAGTGAAACATGTGTCATTATATAATAATCAAAAAATGGAAATGCAAGCATGTAGATATAGCATGTGGGCTGTGCCATACCCCACGCTACTTTGCCTCCGTCAGCTGCTCGAAGAAAATGGAGTGCTGTGGGAATAAAATGCAAAATTAAGTTCTCAGATATCGGAGAGATATCGGAGTACCAAGATTGATACTTATAGGTTGTAGGACGGAACCCGAGAAACAAGGGGCTTACGTGTTTTTCAGATTTTGGTGAAGTGTAATTGCAATAGGTCAGGATCGTGAGAGGACGATAAGTCACAACGTAGCTGGTATAGCACTCTTGGCGATCGGCAGAATTAAAAAAGATGACTGAGAAAATAGGCTTAAAGATAGAATGACGCGCTTAGGATACGATGAAACTTGCGAGGATCATTGATAGAAAATTTACCCCAGTGACGGGAGCCTCATCCAAATCTAGGTCGCGAGACTCTTGATTAGGCACGTTTCCAGATGATGCAGATCTAATATAGCACCGAGTAATTGTTTGAATGGTATATAAGCGGCAACGTACCTAACTGACAATAGGAAAGCCGAGGCGTTGGATATTTATGACGTTTGATCTCGGAAATTGATTTCCTTTCACCGACGACGTTAATCCAAGAAGTCATGGAACAGGAGATAGTGCACGCACTACACAAGTATGATGTTGAAGTCTAATCATGGATTTAGCAGCACTCCTTTGAAGTGGGAAAGCTATGTAGCAAGCCTAAATTTACATCCCACAAGCCCCAAGTTGTCATCAGCAAAATATCTGAGTTTGATTAGTCCGCGGACGCAGTATCGCCAATGCTTGTTGCCTGAAGTACAATTGACTAAAAGAGAGAATGCAGGAGTTTCGAAATCTGAAGGAGATATTCAGCAGTTAAAATGCGAATGAGATCATATTGGACCTTACTATCGAAATAAGTGTACGTCATTTTAAATAAGCTTGGAGTTTTGAGTAGTCACTATTGCTGAACTTTCGAAACGTCTCCATTAAAAGTACATGTCTTGTAAGAATCACGTGACGAAACAATTGATCAACTTATCGTATCAAGCACTACAGACTTCGTCAAGGATGGCTGAAATTCACGACCAGTTTGACACAATCCTCATTCTAGATTTTGGCTCTCAGGTATTCCATCCTGATGGTTCTAATTGTCACATCGATAAACTCCAACAATAGTACAGTCATTTAATCACACGAAGGTGCAGAGAACATCGAGTTTATGCGGAATTGCTGCCTTGTACAATGAGACTCTCTGATGTCAAATTCAAACCGAAAGGTCCCTCACTTTATGAGCTATTTCCGCTGAAGACTCTTACATGCTTTCAAATAGGAATCATCCTCTCAGGGTCTCCCTTTTCCGTCTACGACAAAGATGCGCCTCACGTAGATCCTGCTGTATTTGAAGCTGGAGTTCCAGTTCTTGGGATTTGCTATGGATTACAGGCGAGTTCATGGCAGTTCAGGTTGTAGATGCAAAAATCGATGAAACTTTTCAGGAAATAGCGTGGAATCTAGGTGGTCAGGTTACCAAGTGTGATCATCGGGAATATGGCTCCGCAAAAATAAAGATAAATAAAGTCGGCGGGAAAGGTTCTGTGGACGCTTTATTTAAGAGTCTAGGAGATGAGATGCAGGTGCACCCTGATTTCTTGCCCCGAGTTAGAAGAGAGACAAGCTTATCTCTGAGACAGGTTTGGATGTCCCATGGCGATCAGCTTTCGGAGCCTCCAAAAGATTTTAATATCATCGGTTACACACAATCTGCGCCCTATGCTGCTCTCGCTCACAGCTCAAGACCACTCTATGGTATCCAATTCCATCCGGAAGTCACACATTCTCCTCAAGGAAAGGAGGTTATCGGAAGTTTCATTCTGAACATATGTCAGTGCAGACCTCATTGGACGATGGTACTTTTTTTTTGTTCGCTCATTTGAATCTCTGACTTTGCCATCTCCAGGAAGAATTTATCAGTAAGGAAATTGCACGTATCAGGGAGATATGTGGTCCGAAAGGTCGTGTAATCGGGGCAGTTAGTGGTGGTGTTGACAGTACGGTCGCTGCAAAGTTAATGAATGAAGCCATCGGTGATCGGTATGTCGCGGAGATATCTCACACGACCTCGATTGATATTCTCTTCAGATTTCACGCTATAATGGTGGATAATGGCGTTTTGAGGTTGAATGAAGCTCAACAAGTTGATGAAATGTTGAATAGAGATCTTGGGGTCAACTTGACTGTTGTTGACGCTTCGGACTTGTTTTTGTCCCGTTTAGAAGGTGTTGAGGATCCGGAGAAGAAACGTAAGATCATTGGAAACACATTTATCAACGTCTTTGAAGCAGAGGCCGCTAAGATCGAGGTGGCCGCGGAGAATGAAGAAAGAGACGGCACGGATAAAGGTCGTGTCGAATGGTTGCTTCAGGGTACTTTATATCCAGATGTCATCGAGAGCATCAGCTTCAAGGGTCCCAGTGCTACAATCAAAACCCATCATAATGTAGGAGGTTTACTGAAGGACATGAAATTAAAATTGATCGAACCCCTTCGAGAACTATTCAAAGGTAAGGAAGGACTGTCGAGTAGGATTCAGGACCGCTGATAACTGAATCTTTCCTCATCTTGACTTTACCTTATTTTCGTCTTAGATGAGGTTCGCGCGTTAGGGCGGCTCCTCTCAATACCCGCATCCCTTGTTCAAAGACATCCTTTCCCGGGTCCTGGTCTGGCGATTCGTATTCTGGGAGCGGTCACTCGCGACCAGGTTAAGATTCTTCAACATGCGGATAGTATATACATTGAGGAGATTCGTAGCGCAGGTTTGTATGGTGAAATTTCCCAGGCATTCGCGGTTCTATTACCTGTGAAGGCTGTGGGCGTAATGGGGGATCAGAGAACCTATGAACAAGTAAGTTAGGCACGATAAGTGATCAAGTTTGACTCGATATGCATCCCTAGGTCATCGCTTTGCGTGCTGTTCAGTCTGAAGATTTCATGACCGCCGATTGGTAAGCGCTTCTTGTATCCTTGTAGATTTCAGGGTTCATCACAAGTCCCGTTTGCAATCACCCCTTTTGGTCTCACGCTTCCGATGTTCATCCTCGTGCTTTGTTTCCGAAATCGCCTGCGCTTTGTTTCAAAATGGGAAAATGAAGGTACGTGTTTCCCCCTGAGGTACTCAAGCGTATATCTTCTCGTATCACCAACGAGGTCGCTGGTATCAATCGGGTGACATATGACATCTCGTCGAAACCTCCCGCGGTGAGTTGTCCTTTCGTTGATTGATTATCAACTTATGACTCTCTGGACGACAGACGGTAGAATGGCTTTAGTTCGGCAATTGTGGGCGAGGCGACGTCAGTAAAATGTGAAACGGTATTTAGTCGAGGTAAACCTTGAACGAGTAATATTGCAAGTTTTTTTTACGATATTTAATGAATTCGGTGATAGAAATAGATCATCTTGAGCTTCGGCTTCTACACGTGTTCGCTATCTTTCTCCATCCATGTCGCACCATAGGTAAGCAGGTCCCTGCGAATCATGAGGTGCGAGGCGTCAGTGACATTCACGTCGATCTATATCCCAGGTGCTGTACACCTCAGACCCTCTCTACTAATTGATAACATCCAGTGGACTTTCGATCAGCGTGGAATACATGTATTTAGTTAGGCTCGGTCAAGTCGAGTCACAGTCACAATGAAGATTTTTTTTATCAGCAATTGATTCCTTGTTGGATAAAACAAGGTGTCAAAGTCATCATATTTACATCAGGTCACGGATAATCGTTAACCGCCATAGCAGCTGTGGATGGAGCTCTCCTGTGGTAAAACTGATGTCCGTGTTGATATGGTTGTCAACTTGCTACCAAGGGACATGATGTCAGCCAATTGTGTATCGGGAGGATACGTGCAGGTGGGAGGTGTGCGGATACAAGTGGACTAATGTTAGATTCATGAAAAGATATATATAGACCAATACTGCGGTGGCGGGTGGTCTAAGAGGCGAAGTCTTCGTAAGCTGGTGGTGTTCAGTCACATCCCTATGCTAAACTCTGATGGGAGATTTTAACCCAACAAGGATTCAGGTGATATTCCATGGCACAGCATGCTGGGAATCACGCCCCAGGCCGCTGACAGGGCTGAGCTTGCCAATGCTTCTATAGCTCGTGGAAGTCTTGGAGTCGCGCAGCCGAAACTGAACACCGGGAATAAAGGGTGTGATTTGTTTACCGCTTGCTTCTTCCTTCTCCCTTGAATCTATCACACATGTGAAATGATAGCATTCTTGGCGATGGCCATGCATCGAAGGCGAATTGCGAAATCAATCATGATGCACGGCCGATAGATAGAATGGTCCTCACGCAGTTTGACATACATGTATAATGATTGAGATCTGGCAAAGAATTTTTCTTATAGTGGGTTGGTCATTTATCACTGTGAGTTGACCTTGACGGAATTAGTCTCTCGCTCTGCAACGTGTTCCTAGTATTTGAGTGCAAATTTGAAACTTGATGACTGTATATTTTCGTCCGATAGTAATCATTGTTGAATCTTAGCTTACAAGTTTTCTCGAGTATCTGTTTCACGAATTTATGGTGGATGATGTTACTTACCTCAATTTTTTAGTCAGATGAGATGGACTGTTGTAGCTTAATGCTAAGGATGATGACTCCTGAACCGAATAGGGCAGAGCCTTATCTATAAGTTGGGCGGGCGATTAAGTTGACCGGAAGTGGTAAAGCTTGAAACAAGATAACCCTTCTTCATGCGTCTCTCAGAAGGTTGTATATATAAACCTCTTGGTAGAGCAGAATTCGATCACTGCCCGTTGCAGAGAACCATCTACAGCAGAGTAGATATGTTCGACATATAGCACCTAAGCATCTGTACAGAGCAGCGTTGTCTTTTCCTAGTATTGAGGCCGCCCGAATACGACGTATGCCGTAATTCATAAGACGCTACGATCATGATACAAACTCAACTAGATTGACTTACTGCCGGGGAGAACGAGAACCGATTGCCATAAACTTGACCCAACCAAAATTGGTCCTGCCTGGTAGTTACACAACAATGGAAGCACCTTCCTTCTGCATGCTTGGAAGTGCATGGGAATGGATTCTGTCCCTGGCTGCTCCGTTAATGGCGGGACAAGCTCAGGAGGAGCGGCAATCAACTGCAGATTGTTCGAGAGTGCTTCGGGGTTTTGAACACCAAGTCTAAGTGAGATCCACTTCTTCGAGTTCTTCATTGCTCATCGGTTGTAGTTTTCCGATGCCTGGTGTAATAGAGCCTTGAATATACGTGTTAGATAATATGTTACGGCCATCAAGGCACACTCTCCTACATAGTCTATAGTGTCAGTATGTGCACCATTGATAGCATCTCCAGAAATAGCTACCATATTGTGGACATGGCATTAAGGATGTGCAATAGGGGGTGGCTGATAGAAAACGAATTTCTCCCATTTCGAGGTGTTTCGATCAGCAGGTCTATGAAGCTTCCAATGGAAAGATTCGGTGTCTTGATTCCGGAAAAGCGGACGTCCTTGAGTGGGCCATTGTCATGTGTACAATAAGTGTTTGCATGGGCAGCGGATCAATATCCCTTGATTCACACCGTTTGAGGACTATTACGTTGAG
>Ga0153948_1001019_pt1 | contig 14815 bp, 10 predicted proteins | sample TSNJ032MetaG_FD_104696 | JGI IMG/M metagenome (GOLD analysis project Ga0153948, IMG submission 104696) | Attine ant fungus gardens microbial communities from New Jersey, USA - TSNJ032 MetaG | ecosystem: Host-associated > Fungi > Mycelium > Unclassified | place: USA: New Jersey, Wharton State...
CCAAATGAAAAGGCGGCGGGCGCGTGAGCGCCTACACCCGGCAGGATTTAAGCGTTATGCAGGCGTGGCCGCTGGAACGTAAGGTAAAGGTAACGCAGACAAAAATCATCGAATGGTATTACCATTACGGCGGCAGCGTGGCGGTTTCCTTCTCCGGCGGCAAGGATTCGACGGTGCTATTGGATTTGGCGCGGCGGGCATTTCCCAATATGCCCGCCGCGTTCGTGTCTACCGGGCTTGAATACCCGGAGATTTTGGAGTTTGTCAAAACCGTGCCGAATGTCCGTTGGCTGTACCCGGATATGCCCTTTACCAAAGTAATAGAAAAGTACGGCTACCCGGTTATTTCAAAGGAGATCGCCAAGCGGATATATTACGCCCGGCGCGGCAGCGATTGGGCGGTTAAGAACCTGCGGGGATTGACTAAAAACGGAACGCCGTCAAAGTTCAACGTGCGGTATATAAAGTGGGCGCATTTGGTAAACGCTCCGTTTCTCATATCGGAGGAATGCTGCGCGGTAATGAAAAAGAAGCCCATATACCGCTTTACCAAGCAGACCGGGGCCATGCCGATTATTGGCACGATGGCGTGTGAGAGCGCGCGCAGGCAAAGCGCCTATCTTATGAATGGCTGCAACGCCTTTGACAAGAAATATCCATCCTCGCAACCGCTGTCATTTTGGCTTGAACGCGATATTTTAGAGTATTTACGGTTAAGCGGCATCCCTTACGCCCCGGTATACGGTGATATTGTCACCGGCAAAAATGGGAAGCTGACGACCACCGGCGTACAGCGCACCGGCTGTATGTTTTGTATGTTCGGCGTCCATTTGGAGAAACAGCCGAACCGATTTCAACGGATGGAGATTACACATCCGAAGCAATACGATTATTGCATCAACCGTATAGGCTGCGGCGCCGTGCTGGATTATATCGGCGTGCCTTACAGAACAGGAGGTGAATATATTTGAGCAGAGAGTTTGAAAAACGCGGCAAGAAAGTACACAAAATGACCCGCTCGGGCCTCATAGAGCAAGACCTATCAACAGGAGAGGAACAGCGGATAAGTCAGCGCGGGCAGGATTTCCAGTTGCGGCGGGATTCCCCGCCGCAGGGCGCGGGCGAAGCTCTGCGCCCTTCTTCTTCCGGCAGGACCGGGCGCGGACAGCCCCGGCCGGGGGCCTTTGAACAGCCTCCGGGGAATACGGCATACGCTCCCGCACAATCGGCGGATACGCCGCGCCCGGAGGATTCCCGGTATGATGGCGATACCCGCGCCCCGGACGCCTATTCTCCCGCCTCCGCGCCGGAGACCGGGCGCGAAACACGGTACGGCGAACCGGGCGGAACGCTCCGGCCGGATTCCTCGCGGCGTCATAATCAGCGCCGCCAGAGCATGGCGGGTAACAGCTACCCCCCGGAGCCGGACACTCCCGGACAGCCGGAGGCCATGCGTCCCCCGGATTATCCCGCGCCCGGTGCTCCCTCGGATATACCAATCGAGGACGAGCCCCGGCCATCATCAGCGGAGCCGTCGCCTCCCGCTCCCGATTTCGACCCTCCCGCAAGGGCAGCGGGGCCGGAGCGCCCCGAACGGCTGCATTTTGCTGACAGTACGGAAGCCGCCGCGCCTAAAGGGAAACCCCGGCAAGCGGCCTCCGCACGGCAGCACGGCACAAATTATCAGCGCGGATTTACCGGGGATACGGCAAAGCCCGACGGCGGGGCTGCCGCAGAACCGCCGAAGCCTGCCGCCGCCGATGGCGCCCCCGCGCCGGATACGCCGCCGCCCGATTCCCCCCGGCGACCGGCGAAGCCCTCCCGCCTGCAATTCACAAGCGACGAGCGCCCTCCCGGAAGTGACGGCGAGCCGCCCCCGGACAAGAAATTATCCAAGCTGCAAGGCAAGGCGGATAAGCTGGATAACAGGCTGGAGCGGGCGCGGGATAAACTGCCCTCGAAGGTAAAACGCAAGCGTACTCTTGTCTATGACGAGCAGAAGCAAAAGGCAAAGCGCAAGATTCAGTTTGAAAAGGAGGTTTTGCCGCCTCACGGCGAGCGCAAGGCGCCCCTTCCCGCGCGGGCGGGCAAGGCGGCGGGCGGCGCGCTCACAAGGGCGGCGTCGAAACAGATTCACAATAAGATTTATGAGGTTGAGCAGGATAACGTCGGCACGCAGGCCGCGCACCGGGCGGAGCTTGCCGCCGAGGGCCTTGTACGAGGTGGTACGAGGGTAACGCGCTCAGCGTTTAACTTCGTCCGCAACCGACCATACCGCACCGTGGAAAAGCTGGAAAAAAAGGCGATAAAGGCCAATGCCAAGTTTTCCTACCGCAAGGCGCTGGCGGAAAACCCGCAGCTTAGAAGCAACGTCCTTTCCCGCTTCATGCAGAAGCGGAAAATCAAGCAGCAATACGCGAAAGCGTACAGGGACGCGAAAAAGGCGGGCGAAGCGGTGAAAAAGACCGGCACGGTAGCCAGCAACGCGGTAAAGGCCGTCGCCGGATTCGTAAAGCGTCACCCCATGATTGCCGTAACCATTATACTCGTCCTGCTGCTGTTCTTTATCTTTGGCTCCCTGTTTACATCATGCTCTAACATGGGATTAGGCGGCTTTTCCTCTATTATAGGCTCATCCTATGTGGCGGAGGACGCGGACATTGATAACGCCGAACTGTCGTACACGGAATGGGAAACGGACCTGCAAATGCGGATAAACAGCGCAGAGGCGGATTTTCCGGGGTATGACGAATATAGGTACAGCGTGGACGACATAGGGCACGACCCCTACGAGCTCATGGCCTACCTTACCGCCGTATACCAAGATTTTACCTATTCGCAGATACAGGCGGTTTTACAGGAGATTTTCGCGGAGCAATATACCCTTACCTTTACCCCGGAGGTAGAAATACGCTACCGCACGGAAACGCATACCGACCCGGACACGGGCGAAAGCTACGACGTTGAAGTCCCCTACGAGTGGCATATCCTCAATATCAATCTTACGGCGCGTTCCTTCTCGGACGTGATCGCGCCGCGCATGGACAGCGACCAACGGGAAATGTTCGGCGTGTATATGGAAACGAAGGGCAACCGGCAATACCTTGTAAATGTCTTTGATTTTAACTGGCTGCCTCTCATCACAAGCAATTACGGTTATCGCGTCCATCCCATCAGCGGCGCGAAGGATTACCACAAGGGTATTGACATAGGCGTACCAACCGGCACGGATATAAAGGCCGGGCAGGATGGGCGCGTAACGGCGGCGGCCTTCGATTCGGGCGGCTACGGGTGGTATGTCGTGATCGAGGACGACAAAGGGCTTGTGTCAAAGTATGCGCATTGCGATTCCCTCCTTGTTTCCGTCGGGCAGGAGGTTCAGAAGGGCGACGTGATAGCGAAGTCCGGCAACTCCGGCAATTCCACCGGGCCGCACTTGCACCTTGAAGTCATTAAAAACGGCCAATACCTAAATCCGGCCTATTTTGCCGAAACCGGCGACGACGGCAGCGGCAGGCTCCCGCCCGGCAGCCCCGGAGGTATCAGCTTCCCCGAATATCCCGGCGCGCCTATGGGCGACGGCGATTACGCGGCGCTTATGGAGGAAGCGCAAAAGCATCTCGGCAAGCCCTATGTGTTCGGCGCGAGCGGGCCTAATACCTTCGATTGCTCCGGCTTCGTGTCTTATGTGCTCGCTAACAGCATTTACCCCGGATTCGGCAGAACGGGCGCGCAGGGGCTTTTCAATCAATCGACGCCTGTATCCCCGGAGAACGCGCAGCCCGGCGATTTAATCTTTTTCCATTCCACCTACTCCGCGAGTACGACGGTTACGCATGTCGGTATCTATATCGGCAACGGCATGATGATTCACGCCGGCAACCCTATCCAGTATACAAGCATCAATACATCCTACTGGCAAAGTCATTTTTACGCCTTCGGGCGCATTTGAAGGAGGAACATATATCCATGAAAACGGAACGTATTACGCAAGAAATCGGCAAGACCAAAGCGAAAATTTCCGACCTGCAGGTGAAGCTCCGGGATTTGGAGCGGCAGAAAACCGAACAGGAAAACGGCGAGATTTTGGAGCTTGTGCGCAGTATCGACGTATCGCCGCAGGAACTTACCGCCATGCTCCGGCTTATCCGTGAGGACCGGCTAAAGGAAGCTATGGCGTCGCAGGCGCCCGCCTTGCCTGACGATGGGGAGGATTTGGACGGCGACGGCGAGGGGGAGGGCGCGGACGATGAAGAATAAACCCCTTATCCTCATTATGGCGCTCATGCTTTGCGTGGGCGCTTTCCTTTTCCCCACGGCGGCCTACGCCACCACCGACAATACCCCGCCCACGGTCCGGGCATGGATAAACGGCGATTTACTCCATGTGGAGGCGTTTGACGATACCGGCGTGGAATCGGCGTATATCAACAGCGCGAGGGTGAATTACCGCGTGGACGGCTCTTTTGATTTGCTCCTGCGCGATTATGCCGGCAGCGATGAATATATCACCGTGTACGCTGTTGACTTCGCAGGCAACAAGTCAAACGTGGTGGAGCTCAAAAATCCGTACTACACCGCGCCCACGGTAACGCCGACCCCCGCCCCGGCCACTCCCGCGCCGGCGCAAACGCCCGCGGCGACGGCGACGCCCTCCGCAACCTCGACGCCTTCCCCGGCGCCAACGGAAACCCCGGAGCCGGAAACGGAGCCCACACAATCGGCCGTGCCCGCAGAGCAGGAAGCGTTTACGCCGGACGGTACGGGTACGGTAGTGGATAACATCGTGGAGCAGAACGGCAAGGAGTTTTTCACCATCACGACGGCGGAGGATAATGTTTTCTATCTGATAATCGACCGCGCGCGCGACAGTGAAAACGTGTACCTGCTGAACGCCGTCACCGAGGACGATTTGATGGCGCTGGCGGAGAAAAGCGGCGGCACTTCCCAAAGCGCGATACCCACCCCCGCGCCGGAGGTCACGCCCACGCCGGAGCCCACCCCGGAACCGGAGCCCGAAGCGCCCGCGAAGGACAGCAACAACGGCGGCATGATTTTGATTGTCCTGTTGGTTGTGGCGGGCGCCGGCATCGCGGGCTACTACTTTAAGGTTATGAAGCCCCGGCAGGAGGCGGCAGCTTCCCCGGACGAGTTTGACGACGACGAGGACGACGACGATATGGAGTATGAGGACGAGCCGGAATATCCCGATTACCCCGATATGGAGGAATACCCGGAGGATACCGTCGAACCTGAAACGGAAGAAGAATAATCATAAAGCGAAAATCCCGCCTGTTGGCTCTTAGGTCACGCAGGCGGGATTTTTGCGTTCAAGGAGAGATTGCTATGTCAAAGAAACGCGGTAAAAACAGGGCGCGGCATAAGCCGGCCGCTCCCGCGCCGGTCAAAAAGGCGGCGCCGCCTCCGGCAGCGATTCCGGCAAAAGGCGCGGCGGCAAAGAAGCCGTTTCCCTTAAAGACCGCCGCCATCGCCGCCGTAATGCTCCTATGCGTGGCGGCGGGCGCTTGGTTTGCCCTTTCCCCAACGCTCGAAAAAAACAGGATGATGGAACAGCAAAACGCCCTGATTGACAGTATCGAGAACGGCGGCGGCGAGATTGTGCTTGACGCGGCGCTTGCCGCCGCCGATGTGGATTTTTACGACGACAACGACGAGGAAACCCCGGAGCCGGATTATACCGCCGCAACGGAAACGCCAACAACGGAGCCGGAAGCCGAGCCCTCCGACACGGTTATCACGGGTATCGGCGTACTTTCCATTGAGAAAATCGGCGCAAAGCTCCCGGTCACGGACGGCGTAACCACGGCTCAGCTAAAGGTTGCCGTGGGCCATGTGCGGGGCACGCCGGAGATCGGCGGCGAGGGCAGCGCCGTTATCGCCGGGCACCGCAGCTACACCTATGGACAATTCTTTAACCGCCTGGGCGAAATGGCCGTGGGCGACGTTATCCAGTACCAGAGCATCGACGGCGAACTTATGGAGTTTGCCGTTTATGAGATTTTGGAAGTGGAGCCCGGCGACCCCGCCGCGCTTTTTCAGCCGGAGGGCAAAAACACGATTACACTTCTCACCTGCACCCCTATACGCACAGCGACGCACCGGCTTTTAGTCCGTGCGGAGCTTATCAATTAAAAAGGAGGAAAACGTATTGAAGCGCGTACTTTCAACATTTTTAGTGCTGCTTATGGTTTTCAGTACAATACTGCCGACGACGGCGTTTGCGGCGGATACTGAAACCGCTATAGGTTATTCCGAGGACGTTCCCATTACAGAGGACGCCCCAGAATCGACGCCCGGCACAACCGCCCCGGAGGATATGCCGGAGGCAACGCCCACCGAAGCGCCGGAGGCCGACCCCAGCGAGGCTCCCCCGGAGGACGGCGCGGAGGAAACCCCCGGCGATATTTCCGGGGAGGCTCCCGCCGTGGATGGCGGCGAGCCGGTAATATCTCCGTTCAGCGGGTTTGTCGGGGAGGACAACGAATACTATACAAAAATACGCCTGACCGTCACCGACCGGCAGGGCTCTCCCCTGTCCGGCGTGGTGTACGGCCTGTACAGGACGAACGGAACGCTTGTCGAATACCTGACGACGGATTATTACGGCGTCGCGGTTTCGAGCGACGTTCCCGTTGACACCGATTACTATTTGATTGAGGTTACCCCGCCCACCGGCTACGCGCCGAACACGGGCCGCAGGGATATTATTCTCACCGAAGTCTGCGCACCGTCGCGTATTGATATATCCGTGGAATACGACCCCATCATGGGCCGTATCGAGGTTATCAAGGTTGACGAGTACGGAAATCCCTTACCCGGCGCGGGCTTTTATGTTTACAGCGAGAGCACCGGGCAGCTTGTGGACACCATCATCACCGGGCAGGACGGAACCGCCACAACCTCCTTATTGCCTTACGGATGGTATGAGCTTTACGAATACCTTGTGCCAGAGGGTTACGACGGCGGCGGTTACTACATGGCGCGGATAGAATACGAGGGCGAAACCGCGACCGTGTATGTCACCAATCAGCTTTCCCGCGCATACGTCCGGGTGTATAAGACCGGCGAGGACGAGCGCAAGATACAGGGCGCGGTTTTCTCCATCTATACGGCTGGCGGCGAGTGGGTGGAGGACGTTACCACCAATAGCAGCGGCTACGCCTATTCAAGCGCCCTTCTGCTTGGCGAGTATTACCTTGTGGAAAAGAGCGTGCCCGACGGTTACAAGATAGACGCCGAGCCCCATTATTTTACCCTGTCCTACTCATGGCAGACGGTTTACATCGACCTTGTAAACGAGCGGGCCGGCAATCCCGGCAGGCTCAAAATCATAAAGACCGACGAGAACGAGAACCCGCTTTCCGGCGTCACCTTCGGGCTGTACCGCGCGTGGGACGGCAAAAAGCTGGCCGAGCTCACCACGGGCGAAGATGGCACGGTGGAAAGCGGTCTGCTGATTCCGCAGGATTATTACCTTGTAGAGCTTGTCGGCAAGGACGGCTACGAGTACAACAGCGGCCAGATCGCTTTCACCGTCAATCAAAGCGGCTCGACGGTGGTTGTGGTTGTGGTGAACCCCAAAGCGCGCGTGTTTGGTAAAGTGCGCGTTATCAAGCAGGACGACGCGGGCAATCTTTTACCCGGCGCCCGCTTCGGCCTTTATTGTTCAAAGGGTAATTTGTTGCAGGAAATGATAACGGGCGCGGACGGAACCGCCACAAGCGGCGTCCTGAACGCGGGCGATTACTACCTTGTGGAGCTCGCCGGGATTCCCGGTTATGTTGCCGATACCCAGAAGCACCCCGTTACCATATCGGAAAACAACGTAACGGTGCCGATTACGGTTATCAATCCCCGGATAACCGGCAGCGTCAAGGTTATCAAGACAGGACGGAGCCCGTCTGGCAGCGAGGACGGCGAACCGCTCCCCGGCGTCGTGTTCGGGATTTTCAAAGACGGCGGCAAGCTTGCCGAGCTCACCACCGGCGCGGACGGAACCGCCACAAGCGGCGCGATGTATTACGGCTCGTATGAATTGCGGGAGCTTTCCACCGTGGCGGGCTATGAACTGCTGGACATATCCATTCCGTTTTCCATTTTGATAGATGGCGCGGTCATTGAGATTTCAGTTACCAACCCGCTTATTTACGGCGGTATCAGTATCCTTAAAACAGACGGCGGCGAGAATACGCCGGTTATGGAAGTGTCGGCAATGATGGCTGATAATCCCTTGTCCGGCGCGGTGTTTGGCGTATATACCGAACAGGGGCAGCTTATCGCGGAGCTTACAAGCGGCGAGGACGGCAGGGCCGAAATGAGCGGCCTTGTCATGGGCGGTTACTTCCTGCGGGAGCACGCAGCCCCGGAGGGCTTCGCGCCTATTGAGTATGATATACCGTTTTCCATTACCGCGCAGGGCGAAGTAATAGAAATTACTGTCCCTAACAGCGTGGGGAGCGGCGTTATTCGTATTATCAAGTCCGGCGAGGACGGCGAACCCCTCTCCGGCGTGGTGTTCGAGGTTTGCCGCGCTTCGGATAATGAGCTCATAACGGAAATCACGACGGATGAAAACGGCGAGGCGGAGGTTACGCTTCCGCTTGGGGCTTACTACCTGATAGAAACGCGGACCGCCGAGGGTTACAGGCTGCCGGACGGCGGCTTTTCTTTTGCCCTGACGGAGTACGGCGCCACGGCCACGCTTTCTATCCAGAACCAGAAGGAACCGCCCGCCGAGCCTGACCCCGGCGCGATAAAGGTTATCAAGAAAGCCGAGGGCACGGACGCGCTTCTGACCGGCGCCGTGTTCGGCGTGTATGACGCGGCGACGAATACGAAGGTTGCCGAGCTTGTCACGGATGAAAACGGCGAGGCCGTCGCCAGGGAGCTTCCGGCCGGGGCTTACTATCTGATTGAGCAGACCGCCCCGGAGGGCTTCATTTTGGACGGCAGCCGGATTGATGCTGTTGTCAAGAGCGGCGAGGTTACGGAGATTACCGTTATCAATAAGCCTGTGCCGCCCGCCGAGCCGACGACCGGCAAAATACAGCTTATCAAAAAGGCCGAGGGCTCCGGCGCGCTCCTGACCGGCGCGGTGTTCGGCGTGTATGAGGCGGGCACGGATATTAAGGTTGCCGAGCTCACCACGGATAAAAACGGCGAGGCCGTCACCGGGGAGCTTCCAGCGGGCGCGTTTTATCTGCGTGAAATCAAAGCGCCCTCCGGCTTCATCCTCTCCACGGAAAAGACCGGCGCGACGGTTAAGGCCGGGGAAACGGTCACTATTACCATAACCAACGCGCCTACGCCGTCCGATGAACCCGACCCGCCCGCGCCCGGAACGGTGAAGGTAATCAAGAAGGCCGAGGATACCGACAAACGGCTTTCCGGCGCGGTGTTCGCCATTTACCGCGCTTCCGACGATAAGAAGGTGGCCGAAATCACCACGGGCAAGAACGGCACGGCCTCCTATGAGCTTGAAGCGGGGCGCTATTATCTTTTGGAGAAAACCGCCCCGGACGGCTATAAGCTCAATACCGATAAAATCAGCTTTACCATTAAATCCGGGGAAACGAAGGAAATCACCGTAACCAACGCCGCTAAAGACGCGGACGAGCCCGACACCGGCAGCCTTTACCTTGTGAAAAAGGCCGAGGGTACGGGCGCGCGGCTTCCCGGCGCCGTGTTCGGCGTGTACCGTGTTTCCGATAACAGGAAAATAACGGAGATCACCACCGACAGCGACGGCGAGGCTCTTTACGAGCTCGAACCGGGCAGCTATTATCTGCGCGAGCTCAAAGCGCCCGCGGGCTTCATTCTGGAAAGCGTGTCGATTCCCTTCACGGTCAAGGTAGATTCGACCGTCCGGGTGGAAGTTACCAATATGCGCGAGCAGCAAAGCGGAAACGTAAAGCTCATTAAGCGCGGACCGGACGGCGAAAGCGTTTCCGGCGCTGTGTTCGGCATATACAAGGCTTCCGACAATACGAAGGTTGCCGAAATCACAAGCGGCGCGGATGGTACGGCTCTCCAAACACTTGCCCCCGGCGCTTATTATCTGTTGGAAAAAACCGCTCCGGCAGGCTATACGCTCACGACCGATAAATACAGCTTTACCATAACCTCCGGGCAGACTGTTGAGGTTCGCGCGGTCAATCAGCGCACCGCTCCCGCGCCCAATCCTCCCGGCGTCGAGGAAATCCCCAAGACCGGCGAGGCGTTCCCCTACGGCAGCTACACGCTGGCGGCTCTGTTCATGGCGCTTGCCCTGTTGTGCGGCGTCATGCTGTACCGGGAGCGCGGAAAGAAAATAACGGCGAATTAGCAAGCAGAGCAGTAATCCGATAAAACCCTATTGTACTTTTACCGCAGCGAATAAAAACGAGTGAAGCGTAATCACGGCCAGAAATATCCTGCCGGTGGCGGCCTGCTTTCTCCGAGGATGCCGGAGAAACGCGGGGCATCCCCGCCGCCGAAGGGCTGTTAATGGTTTGGTAAACGCCATGCTCCGAGGCAGCGCGGCGGCTAATATCACCGAACCACATACGGCGCGGGGGCCTTTGCCTCCGCGCCGTCCCATTTTGAAAACATGGAGGAATGAATATGTCTATCAGGCTGTTTTCCGTTCCCGGCTACGGCCATTTGTACCGCTCTATGCTCCGCTTCCGAAACATGAGCGCCCACGAAGCGCGCGGGCTTGTCTATATGCTCAATACCGCCAACCTTGACAGCTTCATCTATACCCATCCCGGCGCATATATCAAGGAGGCGGGCCCCGCCACCTTCTCCCGTATGGCGGAGCGCGGCAATTACCGCCCCTACCGCACGGAGGTACAACTGTATAAGGCGCTGGCGGCGCTAAAGCATAACATCATCCCCGCCGCGCTTATCAGCGAGCAGAAGGAAGCCCTCGCCCGGTTGCGCTGCCTCATGCGGGATATTGATTTTTCGTTTTACAAAACCTTTGAAATGGATATTGACGATATTCGCACGGTATACGCCGATTGCGCGTTCGGGCTGATTCCCCGCGAGGACGAGCCCGCCGTTTGCCTTGTCCGGGACTGGATATATCTGCCGAGCGCGTGAGGCCGGAGCCTGTTCTATTGCTGTGATTCCTCGTCCGGTATATATTCCGCTACGTCCGGCAGCCGGCAGTTAAGGATTTTACAAATTGCGTCCAATGTATTTGTCGATACGGATTCATTTGCTTTCATGCGGCGTATGGTGGAACTGCTTACCCCGCCTTTTACTTGCAATGTGTAGGTAGTCGCACCTGTCCGCTCCATCGTTTTCCATAATGGCGTATATGAAATCATTTGTTAATTCCCCCTTTACATATATTCAGTATTGCCTATAATAGAGGTTAAGCGTTATAGGCAATATTGCCTATGCCAAATTGAAAGGGGATAACAACATGATAGAGCAAACATGTGGATTCACCGGGCACCGCGAGATTCCGGCAGATAAAGTAGACTTTGTTAAGCAGGAGCTACGCGCGGAAATTATGAAAGCTGTCAACGACGGATTTACACACTTCATATCGGGTTTTGCCGACGGCGCGGATTTGTACTTTTCCGCTATTGTCGCTGAACTGAAAGCGGAAAATCCCGCTTTGCAGTTAGAGGCGGCGATACCGTACCGCAAGCGGCTTGTTAAGCTCATGGACAACGAAGAAACAAGGGCGCTCGTTTTAGCGTGCAACATAATAGGTGTTCATAGTGAAGATTATTCACAGGATTGTTTTATGAAACGGAACCGCTTCATCGTAGCTCATGCTGGGCGCATAATTGCCGTTTACGACGGGCGGGATAAGGGCGGCACGTTATCGACAATGCGCTTCGCACACGTACACGAAAGGGAGATAAGGGAAATACGGATTGACAAAGCGGAATAAACCAGAAAAAGCGGCGGCCGGCAAATGGCAGCCGCTTTAATTATATCAGGCAGGAGGTATATTATTTGAAATTAGTTATCACCGAAAAACCGTCCGTGGCGCAGGCGGCCGCCGCCGTCCTGGGCGCGAGGCAGCGAAAGGACGGATATATCGAGGGCGGCGGGTATATTGTTAGTTGGTGCTTCGGCCATCTGGTGGAGCTCGCGCAGGCCGGCGCCTACGATGAAAAATACGAGAAATGGCGTTACTCCGATTTGCCTATCATCCCGGAGGAATGGAAGTATGCCGTTTCCAAAGACAAGGAAAAGCAGTTGAAAACCCTGTCCTCCCTTATGAAGCGCCCGGATGTGGATACCATCGTCAACGCCTGCGACGCCGGACGCGAGGGCGAGCTTATTTTTCGCCTTGTATATGAATACTGTAAATGCAAGAAACCGATTCAAAGATTATGGATTAGCAGTATGGAGGAAACCGCGATAGCCGAGGGCTTCCGAACCCTGCGCCCCGGCGCTGACTACAACCGCCTGTATGCTTCGGCGCTGTGCCGGACGCGGGCGGATTGGATTGTCGGCATAAACGCGACAAGGCTTTTTTCCGTGCTCTATAAAGGTACTTTGAGCGTCGGCCGCGTTCAATCGCCCACGCTGGCGCTTATTGTGCAGCGCGCGGCGGAGATTGCCGCTTTCGTAAAAGAACCGTTCTATACCCCGGAAATTGATATGGGCGGCTTCACGGCCTCCGGCGAGAAGATGAAGGATAAAGCCGTCGCCGAAGCTATCCGCGCCGCCTGCGACGGCAAAACCGCCGCCGCTGTTTCCGTGAAGCGGCAGGAAAAGAGCGCGGCGCCGCCAAAGCTGTACGACCTCACCACCTTGCAGCGGGAGGCCAACCGGCTCTATGGGTACACCGCAAAGCAGACGCTTGATTACATTCAAGCCCTCTATGAAAAGAAACTGGCGACCTATCCGCGCACGGATTCCCGGTTTCTCACGGCGGATATGGCGGCGGGCCTCCCGGCGCTCGTTTCCTCCGTCGCGGCAGCGCTGCCCTTCGCGCGGGGGCTGAATACAACCGTTGACGCGGCGCGCGTCACGGATGATTCCAAAGTATCCGACCATCACGCCATAATCCCGACGCCCACGATGGCCGGGGCCGATATGTCGGCGCTGCCGGAGGGCGAAAAAAATATCCTGCATATGCTGGCCGCCCGCCTTGTCTGCGCCGTGGGCGAAAAACACGTTTTCGCTGAAACCGCCGTTACGCTCGATTGCGCGGGCCATTCCTTCGCGGCGAAGGGCCGGGCCGTACTCGCTCCCGGCTGGAAAGCGGTTGATAACGCTTTTCGCGCCACGCTGAAAAATAAACCGGCGAATGAGGACGGAGAGGACGACAAGACTTTACCCGATATTGCCGAGGGGCAGGTATTTGAAAACGTCCGCGCGTCGGTCCGTGAGGGCTTTAGCTCCCCGCCAAAGCATTTTACCGAGGATTCGCTTCTGGCGGCTATGGAGAACGCCGGAGCCGAGGATATGCCGGAGGACGCCGAGCGCAAGGGTTTAGGCACGCCGGCCACCCGCGCCGGTATCATCGAAAAGCTGGTGCAAAGCGGTTTTGTGGAGCGCAAGCAGAAAAACCTTATCCCGGCCGGGAAAGGTATAAACCTTATCGCGGTACTGCCGGATACGGTAAAATCGCCGCTGCTTACGGCGGAATGGGAGCACGCCCTAAAGCAGATCGAGCGCGGGGAAACGGACGCCGGCAGCTTCATGGATGGGATTGCCGCTATGACAACCGGCCTTGTGAAAGAGCACAGCGCACCTATGGAGGAATACAAGTCGCTTTTCGCAAAACCGCCCGACGGTGAAATTATCGGCGTCTGCCCCCGGTGCGGCGGAAATGTCCGCGAGAGCAAAAAGGGCTTTTTCTGCGATAACGCCGCCTGCGCCTTTGCCTTATGGAAGGATAACCGATTTTTCGCCGCAAAAAAGAAAACCATTACAAAAACCGTGGCCGCCGCCCTTCTCAAAGAGGGGCGCGTTTTTATGTCCGGGCTTTTTTCGGAAAAGACCGGCAAAACCTATGACGCCTATATCGCGCTTGACGATACGGGCGGAAAGTATGTCAATTTCAAGCTGATATTTGAGAAGGAGGCGAAAAAGTGAGCGATAACGATAAAACCATCCGATTCATCGACAGCGATTACAAGGAGCTTTTCAAAATCCCGGACGGAGGGAATATCAACATCATATACCCGCCCGGTGATGATAGGGGCACGGTAACGCGCTCCTGCAAGTTTTTGGACGAGTGCCATACCCGCGTCGGCAATTATGATTATCACATCTGCGAGTTTGCCGAGCGTATGGAGGCCATCGGCGCCCGGTATGAGCCGGAGGCACAGCTTCGCGGAGCGGAGCTCTTGCCCTTTACGCCGGGTGAAGAAAAGTTTTATACCTATAACCGCGAGGAAGGGAATACCTGTATCGGCCATATCGCCGGCGACTTCGGCAATGGCGGCGACCGCTTTAACAGCAGTTGGAGCGGCCGGGAGAGCGGCGGGAACACCCCCTCCTTTCAAGCGGAACTGCATAGCGCGGTTTACGCGCTCCGGCAGGGCCTTCTAAAAGATTACGATTCGATGGCGGCGTATTGCGAAAATCATCCCGAAGCGAAATTGGACGGCGGGGATAACTATACAAGGTATGGGTTCAAGCTGGAAACGGATTCCCGCCAATATTATACGCAATGCTTTTTTGGGGAGTATCAGCGTGACGCCCGCTTTATCACATACGCCTACGACAAGGCCGCGCCCACGCGGGAGCATGAAAAGCCGTCCGTTATGAAAAACCTCCGCGATAAGCAAAAAGCGGTAAAGGCGGCGGGCAAGGGCAAAAAGCCGGCCAA
>Ga0153948_1001021_pt1 | contig 14765 bp, 15 predicted proteins | sample TSNJ032MetaG_FD_104696 | JGI IMG/M metagenome (GOLD analysis project Ga0153948, IMG submission 104696) | Attine ant fungus gardens microbial communities from New Jersey, USA - TSNJ032 MetaG | ecosystem: Host-associated > Fungi > Mycelium > Unclassified | place: USA: New Jersey, Wharton State...
GTCCCACGAGGCACGAAAGCGTTCAAGGATATATTTAAAACCAGAACGTGTTCAGAGCGTGTTAACAACCGGGTCTTAAATGATTACAAGGTAGAGCATATGCAGACCAGAGGTAAAAAGCGGCATTCCTTTTTTACCATGATTGCATGCATACTGATCCATCTGGATGCCCGGTTGAAGAAACAAAAGATGGAGCGGGCGGCATAACGCATAACTGCCCTAACTGAATAATTTTTAAAAATCTACTTATGGCAGATTTGTTTGCCATGCCTGTTTTTATAAATTAGGTTGATTTTATGACTTTGTTTCCATGTTTTTAACAATTTTAATCTTTTTGCATATTTATCTATGAGTTTCCGAACCTACTCATAAATCATGATTAAATTAGGTTGTAGTCAGTTAAACAGTTGCTAACTCTGGATTCTCTTCACATAGCCCTCCTAAATATGATAAAATATACTTAGGAGGTGGGGTGTGATGACACACTACGTGATGATTTAATCAACAAGATCAAACAGATGCCAGGAATGGCTTCTCTTTATTAACGAAGCGATCAACAGTCTTTCCAGGAGCTTAATACGTGATCGTAATATCAATGTGTGCCCATACTGTGACAGCCGTATTGTCAAGAATGGTACGCAGTGTGCCCGACAGCGCTATCAATGCAAAGGCTGTGGCAGAACCTTTATTCTTATTCCATTTTGCTTGACAACAATAGCCGGAACTCCAGCTACTGTTGAATCTTTCGGAATCGCATCCAAAACGACAGCATTAGAAGCAATTTTACAATTATCACCAATTTCATATGCTCCAACCACCACCGCACCACTTCCAACAAGCACATTTTTCCCTAGTACTAAGCAGTCAGCCGGTAATTTTTTGTCTGCCATTAGTGACACACCCTGATAAATTATACATCCATCTCCAATCACTACATTTTCTCCTATGACTACCCCCATCCCATGATCAATCAAAACACCAGAACCAATTCGAGCACTTGGATGAATATCTATGCCTGTTAATAATCGCGCTACTTTCGCAATTATTTCAGCCAACACAGTCATTTTTAGTTTATAAAAATGATATGCAAATCGATGAATCAGTACAGCGTGTACTCCTGGATACAAGCAAAACACTTCAAAAATACTTTTAGCTGAAGGATCTTTTTCTTTTATTTTATGTAATTCTTCTACTATATTTTTAAAAAAACCACGCTTTATGATATTCATACATTTCTCACTGAAAAATCCAAATCCATAGAAAAAATCAAAAATCTTTTTTCACTTTATTTTGCACTAAAGCAGCAATCGTTTCTAGCGTTTTAAACTGTTCCAAATCCTCTGCATCGTCAATACTAATATTATAGTTGTCCTCAATAAACACCATGAGTTTGACAATTGAGAGTGAATCTAACAATCCAGATGCAATGATATCTGTTGATTCATCCCATATTACGGACTTATCCGTTAATAAATCCCCCACAATATACTGCTTGATTTCATTCTTTAAATTCATTATTTTATCCTCCTGTTATTCTTTTACAGACATATAGTCTTGATTATATGCACTTTGCCCGGCTTTTACAGCCTTTAAAAAATTCTTAACATCCCTACCAGCTTCTGTGCTTGAAAAAAAACATTTCTGTATATTTCCAACCCATGCTCTTCCCTCTTCAGTTAAATAATATTCTTTTTGGTTAGGCTCCATATACCCCAGTTCAATCAATTGCTCAATTTTATCAAAAATATCAGGGAATTGTCTCACCCTATCCATAGGAACCTTAAGCAAATTCACATCAAAAATAATTTGTCTCCTGTCAATTTCTTCCTGACATAAAACATTACCAGTTTCAATAGGAAGCACTTCATCTCTTAGGAACTCAACATATTTTTCGATAGAACAAACATTGCGAAATGCATGACCATCCAAATAGCTTCTGGCGGATGGACCAATCCCCAACATATTTCCATTTTTTAAAAAGTGGTGCAAACCAGGATGAGGCCAATTATGCACTTTAGAGTAAGTACAGGAGATTACTTGTTTATAACCCAGTTCCGACATTTTCTTATGAATCAGCACATTTTGAAGATGTTCTTTTTGCTTTGAGGGTTTTATCTCATATTTATTGCTTTCATATATATCTTTGAAGAATTTTGTATTAGGATACAGATTTAGGCTATAGAAATCTATATATTCTGAATTAAGCGAATCTGCTATCCTTATGTCGTTTTCCAATATTTCTTCCGTTTGATCGGGCAAATCATACATCAAATCAAAAGCAAAGCTCTCAAATGAATATCTGTGTAACAGTTCTGTAAGAGAATATATCTGTTCTAAGGTTGGCTTAAGTAAAAGTTTTCTACGTAAAGCTTCGTCAAACGTTTGAATCCCGAAACTAATCCTTGTTACATTATATTTTTTGTACAACTGCAACCGTTCTTCATCAAGCAAATTTCTCACATTCCCTTCAATACTAAAGGAAACTTTATCTGCAAGATTAAATTTCTTCTGTATACAGTTCATCAACCTCTCAAATACATGATATGGTATGATTGAAGGATCACCACCACCAAAAAATATTGATGTAATGATTGCATTTTTAAAAAATTCCGTCTTTGCATATTTTCTCAACTCCTGCTCAACATAATGAAAATATCCTTCAACCTTATTAATATCCTTCGGATAAGCTTCCTTATAAAATTGGCAAAAAGAACAAAAGGAATCACAATATGGAACATGAATATAAAGTCTTATATCATTGTTCACTGGCGGCTTATCCAAAAAACCAAAAAATTCAGTCTGGTTACCTGCCTGGTTATTGTAAATACTCAATTTAGGATAATCCCATACATCTGTGATACGATTTGTAAATTTCGATATTTGCATGATTAGCAACTCCTTTATCATTTGATGTTTTCTCTAATTAATCGAGGCCAGTTGTTTTGATTCATTCCAAATTGATTTAAAAAAGCAATCACAATACGTTCCAAACCAAATCCAACACACCCACTCTCTGTTACTTCGATTCCTTCTATATTAAAATTAAATTTGCCTGAAAAAGCAACGCCATGCAAATTATACGATGCGCATGCTGTTCTATGGCTTTTGTTGTTATTTAGTTGTAATTCATATTTTACTTTTTGCCTCCTTTGAATATTTCTATACCTTTGCATTTCTGGCATAATGAATGGATCAGATGTACTAATAATTGAAAATGACATCCCCAGTTCCCTAAATAAATCAGCTGTTGTTTCCATGATTTTCGTTCTTATTGTATCTACAAATTCATGGTCTCCAATAAAAACTATTTCTCGAACATTATAGTCCCTTAGTCTAGATAAATCAGTCCAATTGAAACGTCCTTCATTTCTAAATACATTTTGACGCATAGTGTATATAACAGGTTTAGGAATTATTTGATTCTTAAGTTCTTGGTATAAGTGAAAACAAGCAGATGGAGATAACGCATATTTCGGTTTCTTCATTATTTCTGTAAGCGAATCCTGTGTGTACAATTCCTGCGCTTGTTGATACTCATCTATTGTCTCATCAAAAGTAGAGCAGAGATGAATATACTGTGGTGACGTTGCAAGATAATTAGTTTTATATAATACACTAATCGGTATTATAGTCGGATACTTTTTGCGTATTGGGTTAAATTTTTCAACAATACCCAGACACAACTGATCAAAGCATGAAAACAATCGTATTCCCGTGTCATTCAAAACAACAGAACCATCTTCATACTTTTTTATAATTTCCGATTCCGTTATTACGTTCATACCAAAATAATTCTTACACATAACATTTGATGCATATACTTCCGGTTTATAGATTATGCCTTTCCCAGATATTAACTGCTTAAGCTTTTTGCAAATCATTTCACTATCCGAATCATCCGTTAATGTCAAGCTAACTGAATTATCAGTTATATCGTATGAAATAATTTTCTCTGAAGCAAAACCAATCATCCGCTCCTCCTCTTCCGAAATTTTTTTATCAAAATTCAAATCAATAGTTTTCATAATTTCTTCCTCTCCTATGAAAATTCTTCGAATTTCTTTCCACATCTATACAGAAATAAGTGAAGAAAACACATCATGAGCCGACAAAAGAATACTGATATCAGAATAGTTATGGATTGGTGCATTCCTGTCTGTATTGATTGCTATAATTTTCTTACAATCAAGAATCCCAACTACATGCTGTGGTGCTCCTGAAATTCCTATTGCAATATATATATCGGTATGTATAAAATTTCCACTTTGACCGATTTGTTTATCTCTGCCTAATAATTTCGATTCAATTGCTGGTTTACTGCCCATTATTGGTATTTTATTCATATCCGCAAAAGTTTTTATAATTTCAAAATCAAACGCAGACACCCCCCTTCCCACCCCTATAACGATATTGTCGCTGAAATTCTGTATACTATATGCACGCCGCTCCATAATCTGAATTTTATCACCTGATTCATTTGTACCAAAATCAATATTCTTAAAAACAGGCTTTCGTTTATTGGACTCTTGATTTCTTTTCCCTCTTATTGAGACTATTTCAGGTTTTTTATTGCATTTTATACGTGCCAGCAATTCACTCTCTGCTGTCGCTCGAATATATTTAAATGACTCGTCCTCATTTAAATATTCAAGATCTATTACATCAGCAACCACACCTGCTTCCATTTTGGCTCCTAACCATGCAGACAAATTCCGTCCTATAATACTTGATGGAAAAAATACATACTGCGGCCTATTTTCAAGGCAATAAGAAAAAATATTTGCACCATAGTCCAATAGTGTTTGGTTTTCTAGTTTTGTCCTAAATAAACAAATTGTATCTGCAGACAGTTCTCCGTACTCCTCTGTCAGCGCCCCTATAACACTCTCTGGTACCAATAACTCAATATTAACTGAGCAATATGTCTTAGAACATGCATCATTTATTCGACATAACGTCATAAAAAAGTTTTCGCGATCAATTTTAGAATTGATTAAGGCATCATAGATAACCAAAACCGTATTAATGTTTTGCATCTTAGCCAACTCCTTTTATTAATTTATTCAATTCAGAAATTGCATCCCGAGATTCTTCAATTAATTTGTGCTTATTCTTACCGTTCATTTTAATAGCATTCACTACTATCGTATGGGAACAACACATTCCACACTGCTTCTCTGAAATTTTCAACTGTTCACTGTTCATTATTTTAATCTCCTTATGATGTTTTGCCATAATATCGAACAATGTAAGGCAGTTTCTATTGATAAACTCTGTATCTACATTTGAGTTCAATGAAAGTAAGCATGGATAACTTAATGATATATTTTCTTCATAACTCCTGAATATCTGCTTACATATAATATTGTTTTCAGCAAGGACTATACCTGCAACATTTATAGCAAAAGGTATATTGAGAAATGCTGCAATCTGAGCAGGGATATGCCCAGTTTCCCCATATGTAGAGACTGCATCCGCCAAAATCAAATCAAAATCTAATTCCATATTGCATATTGCTTGATACAGAGTATATGACGTGGCAAAAGTATCTGCACCTGCAAACTGCTTATCACTTATTAGGTATATCTCCTCAACTCCATAATCAAAGTACCGCTCAATCAATGGTTTGCTGGATTCCCGATCCATTGACATACAATATGCAGATATAGAAATCTGATGTCGCATTTCCTTAATCCACAATGCTGGTATATAGCTTTCAATAGCATCCCTTAACGGAGGTCTGCATAATATAAGTACTTTTAATGATTTCATTTTTTTATTCCTATCATCCTTGATATAATATCTAATTGTATTTCCGATGTTCCCGAATAAATCTTAGCAGCCAAAGCATCTCTAACTTCCTTTTCAATTCCTCCCTCTTCACAATATCCATATGCCCCGTAAATTTGCATAGCCTCTAAACTACAGTTAGTATAGTTTTCCCCAATATAATACTTGAATATTGCTGATTCCAAGAAAGTCTTCTTCCCATTGTTTTTCATGTCGCAAATTTTATATAGTAAAAGCTCTCCTAATTCAATAGAAACTTTCATGCGTGCAATTTTCTCCGAAACCAGTTGAAAACTGCCAATTGTCTTCCCAAACTGTCTGCGTTCATTCACATATTTAATGCAAGAATTCATAATTCTGGTCATAGTTCCGAGATGGCTAGAAAAACTCAGACTACGTTCCCAGTCTAACGTCATATTGCAAATCGTTTGCCCGTGAGAAAAGGTACCGATAACTCTCTCTTTAGGTATGATACACTCGCTAAAAAACACTTCTGACATAGGACATTTTTCTAATCCCATTTTTTTAATTTCTCCACCCACCTCAACTCCAGCATCCGTTGATTTCACAAGCACTGCGGTATATGAATTTTCCTCATTTTTTCCAACTACTACAAAAATATTAGCAATTGGTCCATTCGATATATATGTCTTGCTTCCATTAATTTCTATAGTGTCTCCATCTCTAGTTATTTTTGTAAGCATATTATAGACATCACTACCAGACTGTGGCTCAGTAACTGCATACGAAGCAATTAACGACCCATCAATTAAGCCGGGATAAACATCTTTTATAATTACTTCGCTAGCAAATGTAGGCAATAAATACGAAGCAACAATCATATTGTTATTAATTGCAAAAACAAATCCCGAATCCCGAAACAGTTCGCCAATCATCTTTGCTATAAGCAAAATATCTGAAAAATTCTCTGCCAAACCGCCTACCCTATTAGGAATCATAGAAGCAAAAACGCCACAATCCGCACAGTGTTTCCACTTCTTATAAAAATCTTCCTCAATGTTTAGAATTTCATCAGCAAAATTCCTAATACCGGAATAGATTTTCTTTTGCATCTCATTCAATTTGTAATCCATGCTCATTCTCCATTCAAGATACAAATGTATCCTTAAATTTCTCGTCATATAGCTCTGTATTCAAATACCGCTCGCCTGTATCTGGTATTATCACAACAATATTTTTATTTTCTACTTCTCCCGCAATTTTTATTGCTGCGGTGATAGCTGCTCCGGCAGATATTCCGGCAAAAATCCCTTCTGTTCTTGCTAATTTTCTAGCCATATTCAATGCATCAGCATCTTCAATACAAATAATTCTATCGAATAAGGAGACATCTGTTGTTGCAGGGATAAATCCTGGGCCAACACCCTGAATTTTATGTGGTCCACGTATTCCACCAGATAATACTGGTGATCCTGCCGGTTCTACCGCCACTATTGAAATCTTATTATTGCTCAATTCTTTCAACTTTTTGCCAGTTCCACACACTGTTCCGCCAGTCCCCGAGGCCGCCACAAAGTAATCGATATCCCCATCCATGTCATTCCAAATTTCTAATGCAGTTGTTTTCATATGGATTCCAGGATTGTCCATATTATTAATTTGTCTGGGTTGAAATGAATTGGGATATTTTTTCATTAATTCATCAGCTGTATTAAATGCCTTTTTCATCCCTAGCAATCCTGGCGTCAAAACCACCTCCGCACCTAAAGCTTCAATATGATGAATCTTATCAATACTCATAGTATCAGGTATGACTAAAATCAATTTATATCCTCTGGCAGCACAAATCGTTGCTAAAGCAATCCCTGTGTTCCCACTAGTTGCCTCAATAATAGTAGTATCCTTATTTATTTGGTTGTTTTTTTCCCCATTGACAATCATATTTAAAGCTGCCCTGTCTTTTACACTATTACTAGGATTGAAAAATTCAAGTTTCACATAAATATCTGATTTCAAACCTTTCGTTATCCTTGACAATTTTACAATAGGGGTATTACCAACCAATTCTGCAATATTTTTATATACTTTCATTATTCCTCCTTAATCACTTGGTTATCACACTTGAAATACTATCAATATATTTCTGACTCTTGCTTAAATCGCCAGTTATGTTTGACTTGACTAGTTTTTTAGTGTTTTTTAAAATTGTCGAAATCTCATTATCCGTATACCCTTTACTTAAAAGATATGGTATACCTTGAAAGCCAAAATTTTCATTTGGTACCCAAAGCGCTGCATTAACTTCCATCATAATCTTATCAGTCATTATAGCCGCTTCTAAAGAATCCATAGTCGAGTGCTTCCACGCAAAATGTTTCCCCTCTAACTCATACTGCTTTTGCTGCTCATATATAGGTGTCGAAACATCTGCATACCAAAGATTTGCGGTAAAATATTTAATTGGAGCATTATTAAGGTAGTTTATTGTCTCCACAATCGTGTTTTCTGTCTCTCCCGGAAAGCCAACTAATAAAAATGCAAAGACAGGGATTCCATACTTATATAGCAACTGTAAGCCTCTATCGTAATCCTTTAAAGTCGCCCCTTTATTCATAGCTTTTAGAATCTTATCATCAGCACTTTCAATCCCAACAAAAACTCCTGCACATCTACTTTCCGACATTAAACGAACCGAATCTTCAGTTAACTCCTTTAGTCTGCTATAGCAATACCATGTAAATTCATAGTTATTATTGATTATGAGCTTACACAAATCATTAAATCGCTGACTTGGAATATTCAGTGTATCATCAAGAAATATTACCGACTTTGTGTTTCTTGTTTTCAAATTATTCAACTGTCTAGATACTACCATCAAATCACTGTACACCACATTACGATTTTTGATTGGAAAATTGCAAAAACTGCATTTTGCAGGACACCCTTTACTGGTTTTTAGATACATAACAGGAGCATTCATTGAAGCATGGTGGTAATCCCAATCAACATCCATTTCTGTATACTGCAATTCTTCAAACACTGTATCTTGCTGTATATTCCCATGTATCGTAGATTTTATGATGTGTTCAATTTGTTTTTCTCCTGGTAGTTGTGTAATGTAATAATCAGCTCCAATCAATTGCTTTGTTGCAATATATTCTTCATCATCTGACGTAGCACGTTTATTATATATATAATTTCCGCTAACAATGATTTTAACTTCTGGATAATTCCTTTTTACTGTTCTCACGAATTTCACTATTGGGATTGCATTAAACATCGCTCCTAAGCTTAGAACAACAAACTGACATCCTTTCTGCAAAATCTGCTCAAACTCATCTATCATACCGTTATAATAATTTATGTAATGTGTAGCAACACCCTGTCTTACTAAATAGCCAGCTAAAAAAGAAGCATCAAATGACGGAATTTCGCACATAGTAAACTGATTTTTTTTGTATTCATGCCTTGGTTCCCAATCAATTTTTCCAATTCTAAGCTGAGAAAAAAAATCATAATAATACAATTTTTTATTCATATATTGAATATACTGCCGCCTACAGCAGGTCTGTGATGTCTTATCAGACGTTGATAATCGTTCTTCAACACTGGTGTCAATATTCGCAATAACCACACAATCTACCATTTAAAACTCCTTTCACTATCACGTGCCTGTGCTGTTATAATGCCTCATTCCCACTTTCCATAACACTAACGCAATCGTTATAACAACAACTGCAGCCACAGGTGTTAGTATATGTAAATATCCAAACCTATAGAAACTTTCTTTTTCTAAAAAAAACTCTGTCGGAAAATAATTCACAAACGCATATGGTACAACAAAAATTAGTATTGCCTGGACAACACGTCCATATATTGTTATTGGATAATCTGCAAATGTTCTTAGACCGCTGTCGCTGTTTATAAGGAAATTGCCTATTGCCTCATTTTGTATTGTCCAAAAACTAATTGCTCCTATTATAATTAAAACCCCTGCATGTATGGCAATACCCGACATCAAAGAAACAACAAAATAACAAATGTTCAATGGTGACCACGAAATACTAATGATTTGCATGCTATATGTAAAAAATATAATAGCCATTATTAGCCTAGCAATAAATGTATATTGAAACTGCCGGAATACTAAATAGATCAATGTATTCATAGGGCGGATTAAAAACGAATCAAATTCACCGCTTTGTATATAATTTCCTATATTTAGCATTGGTGCCCATAGAAAAAAGCCACTAATCGAATAACATAGCCAGTTCATATTAAAGAGTAACAAAGTTTCTTGGTATGTCCAGCCATCAATATTATCAAAATTTTGAAACATTACCCAAATTCCTAAATAGTAGGCAAGTAACATGATAAAATTTGCTAAAATCTCAACACAGAATCCCAAGCGGTATTCTAGTTTGCTCTTCATAAATATACCGACGAATTTACAATAAAGTTTTATCACATGCAAAGCACTTAACCTCCTTGAATGACCAATTTTTTTCTTCCACAATGCCAAGCCACGTTAACAATTCCCCCCATAATGACAATCCACACAAATTGTCCTTCGATAAGACGAATTGTCTCTACCTTATCTAAAACTGGCTGCGATAGGATAAAAGCGGGCGCATAATAAATGGATTGGAAAGGTAGACATAGCGATATCTTTTTTAAAAAACCGGGAAATAGCCAAATAGGAATCCATACACCCGACATGATTTTATAAATGGCTCTGGTAGCCATGTTAATTGGCCAAGTAACAAGAAACCAAAATGCTAAAATGCCTATAAAATATGCAAATAAAAAGCTAATAACTATAGATAGCATTGCTGAACATATAAAAATTAATATAAGACTATATTCCGCAATTGAAAAACCCCAAAAAATCATTGAAAACAAAAGCATAGGAACTGCTTGGAAACATACATTTATTATGATATCACCCAATCCATAGCAAAAAATATACAGCATATAATTAAATGGTTTCATTAGATCCAAAGCAATGTCGCCCGTTTTAATTTTTTGGTTTAGCAAATCAATAGCATTAAATTCCACTAGACATGATAATAAATTGTTGATAACAACATACAAGATTATCTGTTGCAATCCTCTCATATTTTGACTTATATTATTTGATTCATACAGGGCAATCCATACACTAACTTGAACATAAAGATACAAGAACTTTCCTAATGTTTTTGCCCATACATTTGTCCTGTATGTTATTACTCTTTGCACAGAATTTTTAATAAAACCCACATATAATTTCAGAACAATCTCTCCTTCATTAAACATGTAATTCATGTCTGTAAATATTTTTTATAATTTCTTCAACTGGAGTCTCTTCTATTTTCATTCCCTTTATCTGATGTGTAGAAAATATTTTATTTAGAATACTAGTTGAATCTATGATGTTTTTATCAAATTCTACTGATAAATCACCTTCAATCGAAATGTCCAGAGGATATTGATCTAAATCATATGCAATATCTATCATTACGCTTTCATCAGCTTTGATTGTTATAACTGTTTTACCTCCATAGACTTCTCTTAAACTTACAAGATTACCTCTATAAATAATTCTACCAACATCAATTACCATAATCTCCTGACTAAGTTGTTCAATATCAGAAACGTCATGAGTTGTTAGTATAATCGTTGTATTTCTTTCCTTATTTACTTCTAAGATAAATTTCCGGATATTTTCCTTTACTGAAATATCAAGCCCAATAGTCGGTTCATCAAGAAACAAAACTTCCGGATTATGTAATAGTGCCGCACATAAATCTGCCCGCATCCTTTGCCCTAAACTTAATTGCCTTGTGGGCTTATTAAGAAACGACTTCATATTAAGTATCTCAATAAACATTTCAAGATTGCTTTTATATACTTCATCCTCAATAGAATACATTTCTTTCAATAATGAAAATGTTTCGAAAATTGGAATGTCCCACCATAGTTGTGTACGTTGCCCAAATACCAATCCATATGATTTCGCGTTCTTTTTCCTTTCTCGATACGAATCAAAACCGTTCACTTTCACGTTACCACAAGTCGGAGCCAAAATACCTACCATCATCTTTATCGTTGTTGATTTTCCTGCTCCATTTGGTCCAATAAAACCGACTATTTTTCCTTTTTCAATATTAAATGAAATATTATCTACTGCTTTAATCGTCTCATACTCAGGCTTCACAAATGATTTAGCAGCTCCCCAAAATCCCAAATTTCTTTTTGTTAATTTATATTCTTTTGTTAATCCATTTACTTGTATTATCTCCATAATTTTTTCTCGCCTCGCACTATGTATACACCGAACACTTAGAACCAAGTGCACGGCCATTTAGAGCCACCTTGCCTGATGGTTGATCCATCCAAATTAATACCTGCTTATTTTACTTTTTGAAGGGTACTTATCCTGATTGGTTTTTTCAAGTGGGCAAAGCACTGCTGGCGCAGCAAGCCCTTGACAAAACCACTCCTGATAAGTGAATATGTAGTCAAGTAAACTTAAGCTGGCTTATGCCGCCGGAACGGTGGCTCATTTATAGCGAAGAGGTGGCTCTGTTTCGCCGTGCAGTTGGTTCACTTTGACCGTTATATACACACCTATATCTTTAAACTGGAGTTATTGGATATTTAACTCTTCTATGGCAAAATTCACACGATTTTTTCCACAGATTAAATCCAAATTTTTTTTCTTTTGAAAAAAGGCTTCTACTAATACCTCATACTCTGCTCTACTGCAATTCATCTTGCATGTTCGTCTAAAACTCTCCGTCACATCAAAACATTCTTGAATTTTTTCACAAATATACTCGGGACATTCTCCGCAAGTAGATACACCTTTTTCTATTACACAATTTATTATCTTATATCTGCACCAGTTGTTCGCCGAACATCCTGAACATGATATCTCTGTGGTAGAAACAATTTGATTACGATAACCAATTTTATACCACAGCTCTGACGTCTGGAGTAACTCTTCTTGTGTTTTAGGTAAATGTCTTGGGCAAACGCTACAGTCATTACCACATGCTGCTATGATTTTATCCATAATCTCTCCTTATTCCTGCAAGTTTTATCACCCCCTATAAAATTGCTCGGAATTAATATACGATCATAATCATACCATTTTTCTAACTTTAAAAATATATTGTCCTCTAAACATCTATATTTTGTCCCTCATTTTATATTCTGGAATAAATGATTTTAAATAACTTAACGTTATTTTTCCTTTGTGGTACACTATTAATATACCAAATTTGGAGGAAGAATTTATGCCTAAGAATGCTGCTGCAATTAATCTTACAGAGGAAATAAAATCAGTACCTGAATTCAATCGTTCATAAAGGAACTGTTGAAGCAAAGGTTTACAGAAGGGCAAAAATACTCTTGCTGAAATCTCAAGGTATGTCAAACGAATATATTGCAGATAAACTGGATACCACTGTTCCCACAGTACGTCTCTGCCTGAGTAAATTTATTGAATCTGGCATTCAATCAGCTCTGGAAGATTATTCCTGATGTGATCGAGGCAGAAATATTTGATAATTCCAAGGCATGGGTAGTAAATATTGCGTGCCAAAAGCCCACTGTTTTCGGTCTTTCTGCTGAATTATGGTATCCTACGATTCTGCCTACATCAGCACAGTGGCTGAAGCAGAAGGCCATCCACGTAAGGCAACAGCTTCTGCAAGCAGCATAAGAAAGATCCTTCGGGAAGCACAGTTGAATCCTCATAAGATTACCTACTATTGTGAAAAACGAGATCCGGACTTTGACAAAAAAATACATGATGTGCTTGTCATATATAAACAGCTGGAACTTCGTTTTGATAAAAATGGCAAGTTGATTCCTTTTCCGGATGATGAACAGGCAGTCCACACCTTGTCATACGATGAAAAACCCGGGATTCAGGCAATTGCAACAACGGTTGAAGATAAAGAACCAATTCCCGGCACGGAAGGAATATCAACGGTAATGCGTGATTACGATTACAAACGCTTAGGGACGCTGTCTTTGTCAGCAGCAATTGATCTGCTTACAGGCAAGGCAATTCCACTTGTAAGCGAAACTCACAAAAGCAGTGATTTTGTGAGACTTCTCAAAGCACTCTAGAGTGAAAAGTTCTCAGCTACTTTTTTTTACCCTGAAAACCAAACGTTTACTAAGCAGATAAGGAACTTCCAGTCTGCTTTTTAGTTGCAAAAAATTATAAAAAAACTTGACATTCAACCCGAAATGTGCGGCCGCTCTCGTTACTGATGTGTTTTAGAGGTAACGAGAGCGGCCTTTTGATTAGAAGTATATTTTCATTCTATTTCGAAGGAGATCATACCATGCTAAAATTTATTGAGAAAAAACTTTCCAGCTTCAAATCCTGCTTTTCCAGAACTGCTGCTTATCGTTGGTTCGTCGTTATTGTTATAGGGCTTATGACACGTACCGATTTCCTCGGTGTCACGTCCATCATCCGCTGCCTGGGCCTTCATCCGGACAGGTATGAATCGCTGCTCCATTTCTTCCGTTCTGATGCCTGCTTCACAAAACAACTCTGAGAGACCTAGTACCGTGTCGTCCTTCATGACAACCGGCTATATAAGCTCAACGACAGACCCCTGTTGCTTGGTGATGGTATGAAACAGGCCAAAGAAGGGCAGTACATGCCAGGAGTTAAAAAGCTGTTCCAGGAATCGGAAAATTCTTCCAAACCCGATTTCATTTTTGGGCATATGTATGGCAGCATCGGAGCAGTCATACATGAAAAGCGTCCCATGTCATGCAGATGATCCGCAATGGGTATGAAGCATCCTCCACCCTCGGTTCCTCTTACCTGGTTCTGGATCGCTACTTTCTGACCGTTCCAGCATTAACCGAATTAGAAAAAACTAAACTACCACCCACTAAAGTGGGTGGTTTCGCACATAAATGTGCTTCCGACTAAAAGTCGGTGGCAAAGGATTAATCCATCTGAAAGATCCGTCGCTGGAAGCAACCTAAATTGCTGA
>Ga0153948_1001023_pt1 | contig 14760 bp, 15 predicted proteins | sample TSNJ032MetaG_FD_104696 | JGI IMG/M metagenome (GOLD analysis project Ga0153948, IMG submission 104696) | Attine ant fungus gardens microbial communities from New Jersey, USA - TSNJ032 MetaG | ecosystem: Host-associated > Fungi > Mycelium > Unclassified | place: USA: New Jersey, Wharton State...
AGAAGAAGTGGTGCCCGGAGGCGGATTCGAACCACCGACACGCGGATTTTCAATCCGCTGCTCTACCAACTGAGCTATCCGGGCATCCTGTAGCAAGCGCTTGGTCTTGCCGTGTGGCGGTGTTGGTGTCCGCCGGAAGTGGGTGGGTTATAGCATTAAATTTCGCGCTGTCCAGCACCGTATCGCATTTTTTATGCGCTTTTCTCACAGTTTCTCTAATGAATTGATTTCACAAGAGAAAAAGCGTCAAAAAGCCTAATTCTCGCCCTCGTCCTCTTCGCCCAGAGGCTTGCCGGGGATGACATAGCTTCCCGAAAGCCAGCGATTGAGATCGATGCTTTTGCAGCGCGGCGAACAGAAGGGATAGCTGTCACGCGCCGAAGGCTTGCCGCATTCCGGGCAAGGTCGTGTCGGGCGCAGCGGCGTCACGCGGGCGCCAGCTGCTGCGGATATGTCCTTCTTGCCGTTCATGGCTTAAACCTTAAACTTTTCCGGTGCTCCAGTTGGCATAGACCGGATAATCACCGTCAGCCAGCAGGCTTACGGTTTCCTGGAGCGGCAGGCCGACCACATTGCTGTAGGAGCCAACCAGTTTGACGACAAAGCTGCCTGCAAGGCCTTGTATGGCGTAGCCGCCAGCCTTGCCGCGCCATTCCCCCGAAGAGAGATAGGCGTCAATCTGCTGGCGCGACAGGCGCTCGAAGCGCAGGCGCGTTTCCACCAGGGTCTGGCGCAGATTGCCATTCGGCAAAATGAGGCAGACGCCCGTGAAAACCTTATGGGTACGGCCCGACAAAAGACGCAGACATTCACGCGCCTCATCGGCGGTTTCCGCCTTGGGCAGAATGCGCCGCCCGACCGCGACGACCGTATCGGCCGCGAGCAGGTAGGGCTTGGCGAAATTGGCGTCGCTTTTCAGCTGCGCCAGCGCCGCTTCGGCTTTTTCACGCGACAGACGGCGCGCCAGCGAGCGCGGATGCTCGCTACGCTGCGGCGTCTCGTCTATGTCCGCTGGCTGGATATGATCCGGCTCGATACCGGCCTGCCCCAGCAGTTCGATCCTGCGAGGAGACCCGGAAGCCAGAACCAGCTTGTGTTGCGCAACTGTCGTCAAGAACACCCCCGAAACGGCTGCCCGTGCGTGATAAGCTTACTTGAAGCGGTAGGTGATGCGACCCTTGGTCAGATCGTAAGGCGTCATTTCGACCAGAACCTTGTCACCGGCCAGAACGCGGATGCGGTTCTTGCGCATACGGCCAGCCGTATGAGCGATGATTTCATGTTCGTTTTCGAGCTTCACGCGGAACATTGCATTCGGCAGCAGTTCCGTAACAACACCCGGAAATTCGAGGACTTCTTCTTTCGCCATGCGATACCTGTTTCTTTCTTCGATAAAAAGCGTCCGAAAATGGACTCTGATCCTAAATTTGGCCGGAACCTATATGATTAGGCGGCATTTGTGAACAACGGAATTCCGTGAACTTATTTCGGGCTGAAACGCTGCAAAATCTGCGTCTTCAAACGATCCCGCACATCGCGATAAGCATTCATGATCTGCTCGCGGCTGCCGGTGACCAGCGTGGGGTCCGGCGTGGGCCAATATTCCACATCCACGGAGAAACCGCGCATGCGCTCCAGCACCGTATGGTGGGCAAGTGGTGTCAGCGTCACGATGAGATCGAAATAGCCGTCGGCCAGTTCTTCAATGCCCCGCGGCTGGCGGTCGTCGAGCGAAAGCCCCTCTTCCGAAAGTACGGCATCCACGAATGGATCGCGTTCGCCGCGTTTCACACCTGCGGAAGCCACATATATATTGGGTGGCAGCAGCTTTCTTGCAAGAAGTTCAGCCATTGGCGAGCGGATCGCGTTCTTGCCGCAGACGAAAAGCAGGGATGACGGCAGTTTCTGTTTCGGGCCCACATCGCCCTCTCCATCATCCTGCGCGCTCACGACATCAACAGCGACCATGCAGGCTCAACCTCGCCAATGCAGCACGCAGACAAGCGTGAACAGTCGCCGCGCCGTGTCGAAATCGACTTCGATCTTGCCCTTCAGCCGCGCCTGCAAGGTTTGCGACCCTTCATTGTGCAGCCCGCGCCGCCCCATATCGATGGCTTCGATCTTGCTTGGCGTGGCCGAGCGGATTGCCTGATAATAGCTTTCGCAGACCATGAAATAGTCGCGCACCACGCGGCGCAGCGGGGTGAGCGACAATATATGCGTCGCCACACCGTCCCCGCTTTCACGGCTGATGGCAAAGATCAGCCGCGTTTCCATCAGCGAGAGTTTCAGCCTGTAGGGACCGCCGGTCTCGTCGCCAATCGGGTGAAAGGAATTCTCCTCGATCAGATCGAAAATCGCGACCGCACGTTCATGCTCGACGTCAGGCGTCGACCGCCCGATGGATTCATCGAGTTCGACATCAACAAGACGGGCATTGGGAACGCCAGCGGTCATGATGCCTCATAGATTGAGCCGGATGGCGACAGACTTGGCGTGTGCGTCGAGACCCTCGGCACGCGCGATTTCAATGGCCGCAGGGCCGAGCACCCGCAACTGGTCCGGGCCGAGCTTCAGAAGCGAGGTGCGCTTCATGTAATCAAGCACATTCAGGCCCGACGAGAACCGGGCCGAGCGCGCCGTCGGCAAGACGTGATTGCAGCCGCCCACATAATCGCCGATCACTTCTGGCGTGTGCGCGCCGATGAAAATGGAGCCGGCATTGCGGATCTTCGGAAGCAGCGCTTCAGGATCAGCAACGGCAATTTCCAGATGTTCGGCAGCAATACGATTGGCGAGCGGGATCGCCGCTTCGAAATCATCGACCAGAATGACCGCGCCGAAATCGCGCCAGCTTGCGGTAGCAGTCTGGGCGCGCGGCAGCGTCAGCAACTGACGCTCGACTGCCGCTTCCACATCCTTCGCCAGCGCTTCGTCATTGGTCATGAGGATGGATTGCGCGGCGGTATCATGCTCTGCCTGCGCCAGCAGATCGGCAGCAATCCAGTCCGGATTGTTGTCCTTGTCGGCAATCACCAGAACTTCCGACGGACCGGCGATCATATCGATACCGACGATACCGAACACAATGCGCTTGGCCGCTGCGACATAGGCATTGCCGGGGCCGACAATCTTGGCGACCGGCTTGATGGTTTCCGTGCCATAGGCAAGCGCTGCAACAGCCTGTGCGCCGCCGACGCGATAGATTTCCGAAACACCTGCCAGACGGGCCGCGACCAGTACCAGCGGATTGAGAATACCGTCAGGTGCTGGAACAACCATCACGATGCGCTCGACACCCGCCACCTTGGCAGGCACGGCATTCATCAGGACCGAGCTTGGATAGCTGGCCGTGCCGCCCGGCACATAAAGGCCGACAGCCTCGATTGCCGTCCAGCGCGAACCAAGTTCAACGCCGAGCGCATCAGTGTAACGGTCATCCTTGGGCAATTGCCGTGCATGGTGGCTTTCAATACGCTCATGCGCCAGTTTCAGCGCCTCGACGGTGGATGCCGGTGCAGCCTCAAAAGCTGCGTCGATTTCTGCTTCCGTGACGGCGATGCCGGTCTTTTCCAGATCGATACGGTCGAAACGGCGCGAATAGTCGATCAGGGCCGCATCGCCTTCGAGGCGCACGCGCTCAACGATTTCGCGGGCTGCGCGGTCTACGTCAGCCGAAACTTCGCGCTTGCCGGACAAAAAGGCTGCGAATTGCTTTTCGAAGTTCGGATCGGTTTGTCTGAGCGTCGTGACCACGCTTGTATTCCTTTAAATAGTCCAGATAAGAGCAACCGTCCACGTGACAGCAGACGCGATGCATGGAAGATTCATCTCATACGCCGTGACGCGGGAGCGATTCCGTTTCCCAGGCCGCGCCCAGATCCGTCAGCTGCGCTTCGATGCATTCCACCGAAAGACGGATAGCGGCATTTGCCGAGAATGTCAGTTCTATTGTGCCCGCCGGCGCTTCGCCGGGGACAAAACCGATCGTCAGCAGCGACAGGACATCGTCCTGTTTCTGGCGGTCGATGCCAGTGGCCTTGGCGGCGGTGACGCGGTTGAAATGCAGGGCAGCGCGGCGGCGCTGATATTGCGGCTTGCGCAGGAATTTCGGACGCGCTTCTTCCCAGACGAAACGGTTCGCCGTCAGAACGAAGCGCTGTTCCTTGGCGATATATTGGAGGTCAGAGACTTTGAGAACCGCGTCCTGAAGATGGGCGGACAGGACCTGCAAATCCTCTTCATCCAACGCCACAAGCTTCAACATATCCATGGTCCGCACCGACTTCCTGTCATGTTCAAAACAACCGTCCCACGCCGCATCCAGATCGGCGACATGGGTGGTTCACGAAGCAACTTTGCTCAATAACTTTGCATGTTGGCAGAAAAAAATCGACAGGCTTTTCAAGCCTGTGATCAATCAGCGTGACAGAATGAAAAAGCCGGAACCTGGATTAGATCGCGTTTCGATCCGATTGCATCGGATCAGCGCTCTAATCCTTTACTCCAACGCGCATCCTATCCGAAAACCGTTTCACACTTTTCGGGATGCGCTCAAAGTTCCGGCCCTTGCCGATTATCCGCTGATGCGTTCGACATTCGCGCCGCAACGCGAAAGCTTTTCTTCCAGACGCTCGAACCCGCGATCCAGATGATAGACGCGGTTGACGACGGTTTCGCCTTCGGCGGCAAGCCCGGCAATAACCAGCGAGACCGATGCACGCAGATCGGTCGCCATGACCTGAGCGCCCTTGAGGCGTTCCACGCCTTCAACGGTTGCAGTCTGGCCGGACAGCGAAATCTTCGCGCCAAGGCGCGCCAGTTCCTGCACATGCATGAAGCGATTTTCGAAGATCGTCTCGGTGATGTGCGACGTGCCCTTGGCCTTGGTCATCAGGCCCATGAACTGCGCCTGAAGGTCGGTCGGGAAGCCCGGGAAAGGGTCGGTTGTGACATCGACGGGATGGATACCATGGCCGTTGCGCACAACGCGCAAGCCGCTATTGGTCTCGGTGATTTCTGCACCGGCCTGACGCAGCGTATCGAGCGCCGAAGAAAGCAGGCTTTCCTGCGCGCCTTCGAGCAGCACGTCACCACCGGTCATGGCGACAGCCATTGCATAGGTGCCGGTTTCGATGCGATCAGGAATGACGCGAACGCGCGCGCCGGAAAGGCTGGTCACACCCTGCACATGGATGGTGCCCGTGCCAGCACCGGTAATCTTTGCGCCCATTGCATTGAGGCAATCGGCAAGATTGACGACTTCCGGCTCACGCGCCGGGTTCTCGATGATCGTTTCGCCCTTGGCGAGAGCAGCGGCCATCAGCATGACATGCGTTGCGCCGACCGACACTTTCGGGAAGCGATAGCGACCACCGACGAGACCGCCCTTGGGCGCGCGCGCCTTGGCATAGCCGTTTTCGATGTCAATTTCGGCGCCCAGCGCCTGAAGGCAATCGAGCAGCAGATCAACCGGGCGCGTACCGATGGCGCAGCCGCCTGGCAGCGACACGGTTGCTTCGCCCATGCGCGCCAGAAGCGGGCCAATCACCCAGAAGCTTGCGCGCATTTTCGAGACAAGCTCATAAGGCGCAGTGGTATCGACGATGTTGCGAGCCGTGAAATGAATCGTGCGGGAATAGGCGCCGTTCTGATGCTCGCGGCGGCCATTGACCGAATAATCGACGCCATGATTGCTGAGGATGCGGATCAGCTGCTCGACATCGGCCAGATGCGGCACATTTTCGAGCGTCAGCGTATCGTCGGTCAGGAGAGAAGCGATCATCAGGGGCAAAGCGGCATTTTTTGCGCCCGAGATCGGAATGATTCCATTCAGCTTATTACCGCCGACGATTTTGATGCGATCCATGCTGTTTCCCCTTCTGGGCCGGGGCTTGCCCCCGGTAATCGATTTGAAGCCGTTGGAACGCGTTTCGATCGGGATAATCGGATCAGCATTCCAACTGTTTGTTTTTAAGCACATCTTGCCCGATAACCGGTTCACCCTTTTCGGGATGTGCTGTTGCTGCTGCCTGAGCGGCGCGGCGGCGATACTGACAAAATGACGAGTCTTGCGGCGGAATTACGTTCAAACGCGAATCGCTTTCGAACGACAATGGCAACCGAGAACAGAAATGCGCTTTTACCTTAGCCGACGTCTCTCTTCAAGAAAGGCCTATTCGGTTTCTTTGCCAGCAGTGGAAATGCCGTCATTGCGTTCATCCGCTTCGCCGGAGCGTCGCGAGCGCGACTGTTCCTTGCGGCGCATCAGATTCGCGCGCAGCTGATCGGCCAGCCGTTTTTTTTGACGGTCCAGCTGGTTTTGACGTTCCTGATTGATCGGTTTTTCACTCATGAGCCGTGTCTACTACGAGAAAAAGCGCCAGAAAAGCGGCATGATGCGCAGCTATACGCAGATTTCCACATTATGTGAAAAGAAATGCATTTGGTCGCTTGCGATTTGCGTAATGATGTGTCAGAAGTCCGCCGCACTCAAGAGAATGCTGCGGTAGCTCAGTGGTAGAGCACTCCATTGGTAATGGAGAGGTCGAGAGTTCAATCCTCTCTCGCAGCACCAGTCATCTCTTTGAACGCGCACGATTTCCCGTAAAATTGCACGCCTGAATAACCTTCTTGTAAAAGAGGGTTTTAAGAGCATTTGCGTCTGCGCCTCCCTCACATTTTTTATAAACGGCATCCGCGCGCGCAAAAAAACGCCATATGCGGAATGACCGTTTTGGGAGCTATGCGCCCTCGAAACCTGCCCTATCTCTCACCTCAGCGCTTCCGTCCCAGCTTTTGGAACGGTGGCACGCACGACCCTGCGGAAAATAACGAGGTGATTTTGAATGAAGAAGGCAAGATTTCCCGATTCACAGAGCGACAAGCCATTCAAGGTCGAAAACGACACCACGTCCGGCTATTGGAGCCACACCCCTGAAAATACACTCCCGCCGCCGGATATGATGGGCGCCTATATGCGCAACCGTCCTGTACCGTCCAAGGCCGTGAAAGGTCGCAAGGCCTGGATCATCGGCAGTGGGATCGCGGGCCTCTCTGCGGCGTTCTATCTGATCCGCGATGGCGGCATGAAAGGCGAAGACATCACCATTCTCGATGCCATGCAGATCGAGGGCGGGTCGCTGGATGGCGCGGGAAACCCCGAAGATGGCTATATCATCCGCGGCGGCCGCGAAATGAACTGGAACTACGACAATCTGTGGGACATGTTCCAGGACGTGCAGGCGCTTGAGCTTCCGGAAGGATATAGCGTCCTCGATGAATACCGGCTCCTCAACGACAACGACCCGAATTTCTCCAAAGCCCGGCTGATGCACCAGCGCGGAAAGATTCGCGACTTTTCCACCTTGGGCCTGTCCCGCTCCCAGCAGTGGGAATTGATCCGGCTTCTGCTCAAGCGCAAGGAAGAGCTGAACGACATCACCATTGAGCAGTATTTCAGCGCAGGGTTTCTGGAGACCAATTTCTGGTATCTGTGGCGGTCCATGTTCGCTTTCGAGAACTGGCAAAGCCTACTTGAAATGAAGCTCTATATGCACCGTTTTCTGGATGCGCTCGACGGACTTCATGACATGTCGGCATTGGTGTTTCCGAAATATAACCAATATGACAGCTTCGTCCGTCCCCTCGTCGCGCATTTGCAGAAAGCGGGCGTAAAGGTCCAGTTCGGCACGCGCAGTTACGATCTCGATATGAGCGTGGATGGTGATGCACGCACGGTTACCGGCATCAAGGTCAAGGTTGACGGCCAAGACAAGACGATCGCGGTCGGCCCGCATGATTTTGTCTTCGCGCTCACCGGCTCGATGACCGAAGGCACCGCCTATGGCGATATGAACACCGCCCCTGTGCTCGAACGAGGACGACATGATCCGGGCGATGAAAGCGACTGGGCGCTCTGGAAAAACCTCGCCAAGAAATCGCCGATATTCGGCAAGCCGGAGAAGTTCTATGGCGATATCGACAAGTCGATGTGGGAATCCATCACTTTAACCTGCAAGCCGTCGCCGCTCATCGACAAGCTGAAGGAACTGTCGGTCAACGATCCCTATTCCGGAAGAACCGTAACCGGCGGCATCATCACCTTTACGGATTCCAACTGGGTTTTGAGCTTCACCTGCAATCGCCAGCCGCATTTCCCCGACCAGCCGGACGATGTGCTGGTGCTCTGGGTTTACGCCCTGTTGATGGACAAGGACGGCAACTATATCAAGAAGCCTATGCCGGCCTGTACGGGCCGCGAGATCATTGCCGAGCTTTGCTATCACCTCGGTATCGAGGGCCAGATCGACGCCGTCGTAGCAAACACCAAAGCGCGCCTGGCGTTGATGCCCTATATCACCGCGATGTTCATGCCGCGCGCAGCCGGGGATCGACCCCATGTCGTGCCCGCTGGCTGCACCAATCTGGCGTTGATGGGCCAGTTTGTGGAAACCTCGAACGATATCATTTTTACCATGGACAGTTCGATCCGCACGGCACGTGTGGGCGTCTACACGCTGCTCGGCCTGCACAAGCAGGTGCCTGATATCAGCCCCGTGCAATATGATATCCGCACCTTGTTGAAGGCCGCGCGCGCGCTCAACAATGACGAGCCGTTTATCGGCGAGCGCTTGCTGCACCGGCTGCTGGCCAAAACCTATTTCGCGCATATCCTGCCACCGCTGCCGGAGGCTGACACCACGACGCGCGAAAGAGCGGAAAGCGAACTGATCGAGCTGTTGGGCAAAGGCGGAAGCGCCGTAGACAACGTGTTCGGCTGGCTGGAAAAGATACGCGGCAACTTCTTATCGCGGGACAAGCGCGAGTGACCGACACTCCTCCGGTCCATAAAGCAAAAGCGCGGCGTGCAAACAAGCTCGCCGCGCTTTTCTGTTTTGATGATCATCAAAGGCCTAGAGCATAAACGGAATTCCAATCGCTGCAGCAGCGAGGAACGTTATGCAGGCGCCAATAGCCAGAAACAATTTCATCCTCCGTAATCTTTTTTAGGTAAAATGAATAACAAGTGATGTTATCGAAGCAATAACGGACGAAAAAATAGAACCCCATAATGGGGCCATTATTAATGCTGACATAATTTCAATCCTTTATTATTTTTTATAGAAACAATACCCTGATAGGATCATTCAGATTTTTTCCAAATAGGAAAAAAGTATAATTATTAGTTCTACTTGTAACTCTATGAATAATTTGACCCCAATATTCGCCCGCCATCTTCTTCTGTTTCATCTGGTTGATTTCGCAAATTTTCCCTGAAAAGTGATCGTCTATTGTCACCGCTTTATGCGATAGCATTTTAGCGCATTCTTACCCGTTGCCCTTTTCATCACATGGTCGGGGACCGTTGATGCAACATTTGGCGTCCAGCCTTCGGTGAAACGGGGAAACCCAGGAGAGGATATTCTATGCTGTGGACCTTGTTCGGCGTTCTTTCGGGTGCCTGCATTGCCATTCAAGCGCCGATCAATGCAGCACTTGCGCGCGGACTTGGTTCGCCACCGACCGCTGCCGCAATCTCGTTTCTTGCGGGCGCGGTCATTCTCGCCATCGTCTCGGCCATCACCGCCAAAGCGACCGGTAACCTCCCAGCGTTCAACGTTCCGGCAGGCTGGCTGTTTGTTGCGGGCGGTGCGCTTGGCTGCATTTATGTCACGGCATCCATCTTGCTGACACCGCGCATTGGCGCGGCAGCGGTGATGGGCCTCGCCGTGGCCGGTCAGCTGATGGCCGGATTGCTCGCCGACCGCATCGGCTTCATGGGCGTTGCGGTACGAGAGATCACCGCAGGACGCGTTGCGGGAGCCGTATTGCTGCTTACTGGCGCGTTGATGATCCGTTTTCTCTAGATAACCGGCAAAGAAAACGCCGCGCTTTTCAGCACGGCGTTTTGTTGTTCTACACAAGGCTGTAACCGGCTCAGCCCTTGAACGTGTATTCCGCAATTGACTGCGGCTTCATTTCGATAGAGAAGCCCGGCAACGACGGCGGCATATAGGCCGCGTTCTTGATCACGCATGGGTCGATGAAGTGCTCGTGCAGATGATCGACATATTCGATCACACGGCCTTCCTTGGTGCCCGAAACGGCCACATAGTCGATCATCGACAGATGCTGCACATATTCGCACAGGCCAACGCCGCCCGCATGCGGCCAGACCGGCTTGCCGAACTTGGCAGCCATCAGCAGCACGGCCAGAACTTCGTTCAGGCCGCCCATGCGGCAGCTGTCGATCTGGACGATATCGATAGCGCCTTCTGCGATGAACTGCTTGAACATGATGCGGTTCTGGCACATTTCGCCAGTTGCGACCTTCACGTCGCCAATGGCTTCGCGAATCTTGCGATGGCCTGCCACATCGTCCGGGCTGGTCGGCTCTTCAATGAAGAACGGCTTCGAGAAGGCCAGCTTGTTGACCCATTCGATGGCCTGATCGACTTCCCAGACCTGATTGGCGTCGATCATCAGATAACGGTCGGGACCGATCACTTCGCGCGCAATGGTCAGGCGACGAATATCGTCTTCGAGATCGCGGCCAACCTTCATCTTGACGTGGTCGAAACCTTCATCGATGGCTTCCTGGCAAAGACGGCGCAGCTTGTCGTCGTCATAGCCGAGCCAGCCAGCCGACGTCGTGTAGCAGGCATAGCCTTCCGCTTCGAGCGTGGCGATACGCTCTGCCTTGCCAGCTTCCGCCTTGCGGAGGATCGCGAGGGCTTCGTCACGCGTCAGCGCATCGGTCAGATAGCGATAATCGACAATGTCGGCGATTTCTTCCGGTGACATGTCGGCCACAAGCCGCCATACCGGCTTGCCAGCCTGCTTTGCAGCCAGGTCCCAGAAGGCGTTGACGACAGCGCCAGTGGCGAGGTGCATCGCGCCCTTGTCCGGGCCGATCCAGCGCAGCTGGCTGTCGCCGGTCAGGTAGCGCCAAAACTTGCCGGGGGCCGCGAGGAAATCATCCATCGAGGAGCCGACAACCAAATGACGCATGGCGAGAATCGCCTGACAGCAAATGTCGTTGCCGCGTCCGATGGTGAAGGTAAGGCCGTGGCCCTTCAGCGACGCGTCATCCGTATCGAGGATGACATAAGCCGCCGAATAATCCGGGTCCGGGTTCATGGCATCCGAACCGTCCAGACTTTGCGAAGTCGGGAAACGCAGATCGAAGACGCGCAGGTCAGTGATTTTCGTCATGATTTATCCGTGATCAGGGCATGATCCCAAAACATGGGAACGGTCTTGGGATCATGCATAAACAAAAGCCTAGATGTCAGCGCGCACGTTCTGCTTCTGCGTGCCAAGGCCTTCAATGCCGAGTTCGACGACATCGCCAGCCTTGAGGTAGCGAGGCGGCTTCATGCCCATGCCGACGCCGGGAGGCGTACCGGTGGAGATGATGTCGCCCGGCTGCAGGGACATAAACTGCGAGAGATAGGAAACGAGATAGCGAACGCCATAGACCATCGTCTTGGTCGAGCCGTCCTGCATGGTTTCACCATTGAGGGTGAGCCACATTTTCAGGTTCTGCGGGTCGGCGACTTCGTCCTTCGTCACCAGCCATGGGCCGGTCGGGCCGAACGTGTCGCAGGACTTGCCCTTGGTCCACTGGCCAGCGCGTTCGATCTGGAAAGCGCGTTCGGAAACGTCATGCAGTGTGCAGTAACCGGCAACGTAGTCCAGCGCATCGTCTTCCGAGACGTATTTCGCGGTCTTGCCGATCACGATGCCGAGTTCGACTTCCCAGTCGGTCTTTTCCGAGCCGCGCGGGATGAGAACGTCGTCATTCGGGCCAACGATTGCCGAAGTGGCCTTCATGAAGATAACCGGCTCAGGTGGCACAGCCATACCGGATTCAGCGGCATGATCGGCATAGTTGAGGCCGATGCAGATGAACTTGCCGGTGCCTGCAACGCAAGGACCAAGGCGCGGATTGCCTTCAACCTTCGGCAGCGAATTGACGTCGACAGCGCCAAGCTTGGCCAGCGCATCGGGGGCCAGAGCCGCACCGGAAAGGTCACTTACATGCGCGGAGAGATCGCGGATCGCACCATCGGCATCGAGAATGCCCGGCTTTTCCTGACCAGCTTCACCGTAACGAAGAAATTTCATGATTTTGCTCCTTTGGGGGGATAGTCGCAGCCTGACTTAGATCGTCCAGCCGCCATCAATGTTGTAAGCCTGACCGGTCGTGTAGGTCGCACCGGCGAGATAAACGGCGAGATCGGCAATCTCTTCCGGCTGACCGATGCGGCCAATCGGCTGACGAGCGATGAACGCCGCGCGCTGTTCTTCATAATCGCCCTGCGAACGCAGACGGTCCTGCAAGGACGGGCTTTCGACCGTGCCGGGGCAGATCGCGTTGCAGCGGATGCCCTTGGCGACATAATCGGCAGCGACTGCCTTGGTGAGACCGATAACGGCAGCCTTGGTGACGCCATAGGCGAAACGGTTCGGCACGCCTTTCACGCTCGACGCGACGGAAGCCATGTTGACGATGGCGCCGTCCTTGCGTTCCAGCATGCCCGGCAGCACGGCGCGGATGGTGCGGATCATCGCCTTGACGTTGAGATTGACGGCGAAGTCGAGGTCTTCATCCTTCATTTCAAGAATGGAGCCGCCATGGACGACGCCTGCACAGTTGAACAGGATGTCCACCTGGCCGATCGCGGCTACAAGCGTGTTCACCTCAGCCTCGTCAAGCACGTTGAGCTTGCGGGTGATGATGCCGTTGACGCCTTCGATTTCCTTGAGCGCATCGGTGTTGATGTCGGTCGCATAGACCTTGGCGCCCGCTTCCGCGAAAGCCAGCGCGCTGGCGCGGCCAATCCCCTGAGCTGCGGCGGTTATCAGCGCGGTTTTTCCATCAAAGCGTATCGTCATTTTCAAGCCTTCCGTTCGACAAGCAGGATGTGATCGCAAGCGAGCACCACTTCATCCCGCTGATTAAGCACTTCGCAGCGTTCCGTCACGCGTCCCATAGTGGCGCGTTTGGGATCGTCTTCCTTGGCGCTGATCGTCACGCGTGTGCGGATCGTATCGCCGATATGCACCGGACGAATAAACCGCAGACGATCATAACCATAGGAAAAAGCAACCGGGTTGATCAGCGTCGCCGTAAGGCCGACGCCGATGGCAAAAATCATGGTGCCATGCGCAATACGCTGGCCACCCGGCAAGGTCTTGGCAAATTCCGCATCCATATGATGCGGGAAGAAATCGCCCGTATGCCCGGCATGAACCACGAAATCGGTTTCGGTGATGGTGCGGCCCGTGGTGAGGCGCACATGGTTCATTTCATAGTCTTCGTAGTAGATTGTCTGTTCGGCCATGGTCAGACCTCCGGTTTTGCGGCGAGCGGCGTGGCGGGCGCAGCGCTCGACTGATAGGCGGCCTCGACAAGCGCCATGGTGTGCCAGGCATCTTCGACGGACCCCACCAGTTCGGCATCTTCGCCAGTCGCGAAACGCTGCAACTGCGCCATGCGGTTCAAGAATGCGTCCGGGAACCAGGCACCTTCGAGCGGCACGGAAACCCAGTCGTCACCGCCCTTGGGCTTGATCCACAACTCGTCCGGCTCGCCGCGCGGATAGTCGAGATTGACGCCCAGTTTCACATAGGCCGCACCCTCGGTACCACAAATGCGGAACTCGCAGGCCTGAAACTTACGACCGAAATCATGGTCATGATTGACCGAAAGCGCACAACGAACACGGTCGCCATAATCGAGGATTGCGGCGGTACGGGTCTGGGCCACTTCATGGTTTGGATGACCAATGGTCTTGGCATGAACGCCAAGCGGATTGCCGAGCAGACCGCGGATGAAATCCAGATAGTGGATCGAATGCATGGCGATCTCGATGCGCGGCAGACCTTTCAGGAACGGCCACAGACCCCACGGCGTGGCAAGCGCCAGCCATGCGTCGAAATCCACCACTTCGCCAAGCAGGCCCTTATCGACGGCGTCGTAAAGAGCGAGCATCATCGGCGCGAAACGCAGCTGGAAATTCACCGCCGCTTTCAGATTGCGCGCGCGGCAGACTTTCAGGATCTCTGTTGCTGCGGCAAGGTCGCTGCCCATCGGCTTCTGGATCAGAACAGCCGCACCTTCCGGCAATTGCGACAGGATCGCTGTATGGGCTGATGGCGGCGTGGCCAGATCGAAGATCGCGCCTTCGACGGCAAGCGCTTCCTCAGCACTGGCAAACGCCTCGATGCCCCATTGGTCGGCAAGCTCTTTAGCCTTGTCCAGATTGGGATCGAAAATACCCGCAACCGGAAAGCCTCCCTTCTTGTAGGCGGGCAGATGCGCGTCGCCGACAATGCTGCCCGCGCCGAAGATCACGATGGGCTTCGGCTTGGAGGGCTTCGCCCACCACTGACGCAGCTGCTTTGGATCGAAAGCCTCAGTCATAATGGAACACCTCTTCCATCATTGCCCACCACTCGCCCTCTTTGCGGGTTTCGAGTGGTTTCTGGCATGGCATGCAGACGGACCACCATTCCTGATTTTTCGGGTTATCGGCCATCTTCTTCATGTCAGCGTCAAAGTCGGTGCCGACATAGTCCCATGTGCCGAACAACAGGTTTTCCGGCTCTTTCAGAAAGATCGTATAGTTGGTGATGTTGCATTCCGAGATGAGCGCAAGAATTTCCGGCCACACAGCAGCGTGCAGCTTCTTATATTCTGCGATCTTCTCCGCATTGAGGCCAATCACCATGCCCATGCGCTGTTTTGCG
>Ga0153948_1001024_pt1 | contig 14755 bp, 13 predicted proteins | sample TSNJ032MetaG_FD_104696 | JGI IMG/M metagenome (GOLD analysis project Ga0153948, IMG submission 104696) | Attine ant fungus gardens microbial communities from New Jersey, USA - TSNJ032 MetaG | ecosystem: Host-associated > Fungi > Mycelium > Unclassified | place: USA: New Jersey, Wharton State...
ACCATCTTGATTACATAGAGTCGGCGCCTGATTTAGAAAGCGCTATAAATTATGCAAAAAAGCTAAAAGAACGAAGTTACTCTCATATATTTAGATTTACAGGCAATATTGACATAGACACGGTAATAAACGCAAAAAACAATGAGATGCTTGAAAAGGGGATAATTCTTAATGTTAATGACATTTTGCCTACATCAATTGACTGGTTGGATGCTGTAGACGTAAGCATTATTTTAGGTAATGGCTTAAGTAATGCGATAGAAGCATGTGAACACTGCAACGGCAAAGTAATAACAATATCATTTAGGTTTGATGATGACTGGCTTGTAATATCAATAGAAAATCCAACGGATAATACACCGGATAAGAAAAATTCCGGTATTGGCATACTAAGTTCTAAAAAAACTGCCGGTCATGGGTTAGGCCTGGAAAGCATGGCCGACTCTGTAGAAAGATACGATGGAACGATGAAATATGAAGTCAAAGGCAATATGTTTAGGCTGGATATACTTTTGCAAGCGAAGAAAAGTGAAAAGAGAATTATTGAGTAAAGTATATTAGGGGATGAAAGATCGAGGAAATAATGATGAAAATTAGAAACAAATTTAATTTTGTATACATACTGGTGGTAGCAGCACTCTTGTTCGGATGTGCAAAAACAGCCGATGTTGAGAATACACAGTTCGCATACGATGCTTCCGTTACGTCTGAGCTACCAGCATCAACAACAAAAAAAATAGACTCAACGGAGGATGTAGCAGTCTCGGAAACACCGGTCGCGTCACCAGCCGTTCCGTTTGAGTTTTCAACGGAAATTGCCGAAATGTCGGATACGCCGGAGAACGCCGCGCAGGAAATATCGGACGTTCAAGCGCAATATCGAAGTATAACGGGAACGCTTAAAATCGTCTATCTTGACGTGGGGCAAGGTGACAGTATTTATATCGGCTTGCCGAACGGAGAAAGCATGTTGATTGATGCGGGGGAATCTTCAGCTAGTGAAAGCATTATTCAATATATTAAAGACAACAATGACAAGGGCTCGATTGACTATTTAATTGCCAGCCACCCCCACTCCGACCATATCGGCGGCATGGCGGCAGTTATAAATGCTTTTGAGATTAAAAGCGTGTGGATGCCGGCAGAAATTCACAACACAAAAACATTCGAAAATCTGCTGGACACAATCGAGGAAAATAATTTAACAATCAAAAACGCAAAAGCCGACAAAGTATTATTTGATTACGGAAACCTTAAAGCGGTTTTTATCGCTCCAAACGGCAGCGGTTATTCCAATCTTAACAACTATTCAGCGGTAATCCTGCTTACATATAATGGCCACCGATTTTTATTCATGGGGGACGCTGAAGAGGAATCCGAAGCGGAAATATTAGCGGCAGTGGATGATATATCAGCAGATGTATTGAAAGTGGGACACCACGGCTCCTCAACCTCCAGCGCAAAGGCGTTTATAAAAGCCGTGTCCCCAAAATATGCAGTCATATCCTGCGGAAAAGGCAACAGTTACGGGCATCCGACCAACCAAACCCTTGCGATCCTCGCGGAGTTTGGTATTGGTATAAAGCGTACTGATGAAAACGGTACAATAATATTTTCCTGTGATGGTGAAAATATTTCATGTACGACTTTCCTCCGGACCGAGATACAGCCACGTGCTCCGACCGCCGTTCCATCGGAAACATCCGAAACGAGTACAGTAAAAGAAACTCCTGCGAAAACACAGGAGCAAAGTATTACCGTTTATATCACAAAAACAGGCGAAAAATATCACTCCGATGGGTGTCGGTATTTGAGCCAAAGTAAAATAACAATAGAATTAGAGGCGGCAAAGCAGAAATATGATCCTTGTTCTGTATGCAGCCCGCCTAGATAGGAGTGTTTATATATGAAAGTTACTATTGACAGGATAGAGGGAGACCAGGCTGTTGTAGAGTTTCCGGGAATGACTACCGTTTCCGTACCGCTTAGCCTTTTTCCCGGTGCAAAAGAGGGTGATGTTTATAAAATATCAAAAGATGAAGATGAAGCGGCTGAGCGTAAAAATAGGATAAAGGATAAATTTAATAGGCTGATGGAGGATTAAGTTATGTTTTTAGATCCTAATTTAACCATATGGGAAAACCTAAGCAACAGTATTAAATACACATATATATTGTGTATTGCTTTCTTTATTGTTTTACTGATAGGTAACTTAACGGCAAAAACAGAAGAAAAAAAGAATGAAATCGGAAAATTCACTGTAGTCGGCACTATTATGGCTATTCTTGTTATCCTTTCCTCCAGCTTAATGCTGCCTATAGTCAAAGCAAATATGTCCGCACCTGTTGAGGAAACGACAAGCGAAAAAAAAGAAGTTAATTCGCCTACACAATATGAATCATCAACGTCAAAAATGGATTGCCGCTTATGCGGTGATAATTCAAATGAGTTGCTTTCCTTTTATTGGGGTGAAAATAATTTAGCAGTTTTAGACCTTAACACGTTTGACATCCATAGGCTTGAGATAAATAGATATGACGATAACAAAAATCTCATTGAAAAAAAAGCCGGATATTTTCAAACAAACAATAAAAATTTTCAAGACGGTACAAGAATGAGCTTTCATATTGAATCCGACCGAGGATATGCAGAAGGATCAATTATGCTTAACGAGAACAGCAAACTGTCGATTGACCATTTATCTACATATTTATGCTCCGGTTGTTTAACTGATTTGATGAACCAATATTTTTACAAAGGAGATCATTGGAATATCGCTTTACTAAATTTCGAAAATAAAACAATCAAACCATTGGATGAACATATTACAGGCTTTAGTATGGGAGATTTTATCATTAGGAGTAGATATGATAAAACAGATGCTAAAATTGATTTGTTGACTTGGTATTCTCCAGTAAGATATGAATAGAAAATTTACGAGTATATAAGTAATACCTCATTGTTGTAAGATTATTGAAAACTAAAGAGGGGGAAGAGCCATACAAAAGGTAAATTATGAAGTTGGCTGTATACACGATACTTTGGCTTTTCTCTCATTCTTTGCAGATGAAATAGCCGGGGCTGATATGAATGTTGATTTTGTTAAAATTAATCAATATTATGTTCAGATAAAGCAAGAGATAGCTCAAAAAAACATAGTCATTCCCGAATACATATACCCGTTTGTTTATAAAAGGAAAAAATCAATATCTTTTTTACAGGCTTTTATATTAGATAGCACGCCATATAGTAAATGTACATATGACAGGCTTATGAATATTTTGAACACAGATTTTAGAAGCGAATATATCAGGTTTTATTGCCCGAATATCTCAGCAGCGGACGAGAAACTGCTTTTGTCGGGCGACAAGCCGGAAGTCATATCAACAGTCAAAAAAAGCCTGGCAGAAAAAATGCTTGATACATATTTTCTAAATTCAATTTATTTTTATGAACGAATAATAGAGATTTTAATAGAAATAATAAGTATTCTTTATAAACATATCAGTCAAACGCACCAGTTATTTTTTCAAAACAACGATATACAAAAAGCGCTGCAGGCACCTTTGATTTTGGAAAAGCTTCGGGCCATAACAAACGGCAATAAAAATTCATTATACACCTTTTCACTATCTTTACTTGATGCTGATATAATTTCATTTAAGGAAGAAGAACCGGAGTTCGTGTTATTAGGGTGTGATTTTACCAACAGGCTTGATGTGGAGTATAAATACTGCCATGTGACACCGCTGTTATTCGCGCAAGCAATAGGAAATATAGTTAAGTACGATATTATAAAATCATTGGCGAAGATGCAGCCAATGAGTATGACGGATATGTTTAAGGTGATGGATTACGGCAAAAATGAATTGGATTATAATTTGAATGAAATGCGTAAAAGCGGAATAGTTATTATAGACCATGTTAAAAGACGTCAAAACTTTTACAAGTTGGATAGAAATTTCATAAAAATTGTAGCTGATCAATTATCTCAATATATATAAATAGCGTTAATCCGCATTCCATAAAGGAACAGGCATTAACGCTATTTGTAATTTAAGGCGTTTTAACGGTTGACTTTGCAAGACCTTATGAAACAAACTATTATTGGGCTGCAAACGGGTATACGATATATGCTAACTTACGAATTTTTATAGTGTTTTCGTCAATTAATTGTATTACCAAAGATTCAGTATCATCAAGACGAATATCAAGAAGCTCTCGAAAATTTTTTCTAATAATAAACCGCCCAAATTCATCTATACCGGAAAAACCGGGTTTATGTTTATTTTCGTTTGTTTTCCCCTCGTACTTGACGATTAAGAATTTGCGCTCATCATCCACCGTCATACTCACCTGAACATGGTCAGGGCCTTCAGATTTTTCCTTGAAATTGCTGTTAATCCTCATAATGCCTGGTATAAATACTTGTCCGAGACTGGACATCAATTGATAATCAACTAAACAACTCATAATATCTACTCCTTTTATAACATAAATAATTTTAGCAACAAGCGAATTATGTACTGTACAAATGGCGGCATGCGCAGAGCTCTCGAATACTATTCGAATTGCGCAGCGTGCGCTGACGGGATTACCTCGCCGCTTGCGGTATTTTATTATACGGCGACAGAATTTTTCCGACATGTTGAGTTATAGCCCATATCAAAAAATATTGAAAGGTTACTGCTTATGACACAATGGCATTTACGGAATAAATCGTTAAAATCACTCATTAGCCCTCTCGTATCGTCGAGATAATCGCAAAGCTCAATAAAGAGCATGTCCCTTTGATTCAATAAACAAGCATTTTTTTCATTGGAGTGAAGCATGCCTATATAGTTGAGAAACGCTTTGCTTTGCGATTCTGGATCGGTGGCGTTGTTATATCCCATGAAAACCCCGGCTTTGTAGGCGTTAAAGGGTGAGTATATTTTCTGCTCCCTTTCCATGAGGTTTGCGTAATCGTAAATTAGCCGCTCCTTACCGGACGCTTTGGAAGCCAACTCCGATACGATGTCGCTGTAAAGCCCGAAGTAATCTTCACGGATATAATATTTGTCTAAATCCAGCGTTGCCGTTAAAAGCATTTCGTTTATCGTGATGTTAATCTCTTGTTTGTTCATTGGTATTCTCCTTTATTATATTTTGTCTTTTAGAAATAAAATCAGCTGACTGAATAAATTGAGACGATAAAAAATCCAAATAATGTTTCGCAAAATTTTTACAGCTTATAATTGCCGCAATATGCATTACCGTTTCAAGTTGTTCATCATTCAATTTATGCGGTAAAGAATACTGACAGCAATTTCCGTCCGGCGGATTGCTTGATGGATAACCGTAGCTACTATCGAACAATAAATAATCAGATGAAACGCCATAGGACAAGCACATTTCAATAAGCAACTCCAAAGATGGACGCCGTGCGTTACGCTCAATGGCGTTCAAGTAAACAACTGAAATATCCAATAATTCGGCTGCCTGTTCAGTTGTATATCTCATTTTTTGACGTGTCGAACGCAGCTTACCTCCTAAAGTTCTTTCGTCGTTTGGTTTTGTTCTTACTGTTATCACTCCTAATCAATTATTGCCGGCATGTTTATTTTATTCCGCTGTAAAGCCAACATCAATATTAGCATTTTCATATACACGAAACGACAAATCCTCAAAATATGCTATAAAAATAACTATTGCGACATTGTATGGCTGTATTAAAAGCGATATAAAGGCGTATATGTAATAATATGTCAATTTATATGTATGAATTTTACGGCTTATTAATCTGCCTGTTAATAATTTTTTAAGGCTTTCTTAGCATAAACATGAAATGTAGCTCTGAATTGCAGCATATACAGGAAGATGTAACGGTAAAAGCAAGCACATATGCAACACGGAAATCAATTTTGCTCATGATTATGCAGGTGTATTCATAATTCACCAATTTTTAAATGTAAAATCAACTCAAAACCAAACAAAAAGCAGATTTTAGACTTGTTTTGCGGGCCTCATTTAATTGACTTGCATAGAAATTCACAAAATTGATTTCCGTGCATACGCAAGGTTATGCTGGAAGTCCGGCATATTTCATGGTAAAATTATAGGAAAATGTTCCTCGGCTATTCCGGGATGGTATATGGAAAGGTAACGATATGGTAGAGTTAGAAACTAAATATACATACGAGGAGGGTAAGCATATGGATTTGAACATTGTACAAAGAATTATAGATGAAACAGATAAAAAAGTAATTTCATCTGACTGCAAGAAAATTTCAAGAAAACTTTGTTTAAAATCAGCCAAAGATACTGGCATTGTAACTGGACTGGCATTGTGGCTCTATATATTCGGATATATGGACTATGCTATTTTAGTCGTTGATATACTTGGCAGCGTTAAGTTTGATGGGAATTACACCTTCTGGGGAGATGTTAGGAGATCCTGCCGAACTCTATGATGAAATCCATACGCTTATCAAGCAGGCGGAATAATTGAGGGACTACAACGCTTATGCAGATATATGCAAACTCAGATAGTAAAGTGATGGTGAGTTGCTTTATTAGCTTTATAAGACATTATTTCAGAGGGTTTGTTCACATTGGGAGGGATACTTATCATCTTTATAAAAAGGACTATATGTTGTTTTTTGCTCATGCTGTTTTTGAATATCACGCTTGTAACGCGCGTAACGCCAGGTACGGCGGCGGCCGTAGTGGCAGGGATAGCTCTTGGCGCATTTTATATTTATTTCAATTTCGTTCCCCGTAAGGATAAATCCCCACTGCGCCGGCAAAGGGTACTAATCGGCGGCTACGAGCTTGCGCTTGCGGCAATCACTTGCTTTACCCTTGAGGTTTTGGCGTATTGCTATGTCCTTCTAAAGGGTGTTGAAATCGGCACGCATATTCTCGTGATCAACGCTCTGGTATGTGCGGTCTTGCTCTTTGTACTGCTTTTCAATGGGGTTGTTCGCATTTTCACCTGCTCCGGCCAGTTGGGGATTATACCCAGGATAAGCTTACTGCTTTTCTGGTGGATGCCTGTGGTGAACATTATCATACTCAGGAAATTCCTGGGCATATCGGTTTCCGAATATAAATATACGGTTGAAAAGCGTCGGCTTAACGAGGACCGAAAGCATGAGGAATTATGCAAAACGAAATACCCTATCCTGATGGTTCACGGGATATTTTTCAGGGATTGGAAGAATTTCAATTACTGGGGCAGGATACCAAAGGAGCTTACGGATAACGGCGCCGTAATTTATTATGGCAGCCATCAGTCATCCGCTTCGGTGGAGCAATGCGCCGGCGAGCTTAAAGAGTGCATATTGGATATTATACATAATACGGGCTGCGAGAAAGTTAATATAGTCGCGCACTCAAAGGGCGGGCTTGATTCGCGGTACGCAATAAGCTGTCTTGACATGGGGAAGCACGTAGCGTCGCTGACGACAATCAACACGCCGCACCTTGGCTGTAATTATGTAGGCAAATTATTAGAGATGATACCCAAAAAGACAGTTTTGGCCATAGGCAAAGGATACGAATCTATCTTTACAAAGCTCGGCGACGACAGCCCTGATTTTTTTAGTGGCCTAAAAGACCTGACCGATAAGGAATGCGAGCGGCTAAATGGTATTATGAAAGACATTCCCGGTGTTTTATATCAAAGCGTTGGGTCAAATATGCGTTCATATTCCAGCGCTATGTTCCCTCTGAATATGGGGTATGGGATTATAAAATTATTCGGTGGCGGCGAAAATGATGGGCTTGTTTCAACGAAATCAATGGAATGGGGAGATTTTCTCGGCGTGCTGCGTCCAGACGGAAGGAAAGGTATTTCCCATGGTGATGTAATCGACCTGACGCGGAAGAATATTGAGGGCTTCGATGTTTGCGAGTTTTATGTCGATTTAATAAATAAACTGAAATTAAAGGGACTATAAAAGCTATATTGAGAGGTTATGCTTAATTTGAATACAGAAATGGAAGTTTATATTAAACTATTTGCGGGATTGTTTTTTATAGGAGTATTGTTTATTGTGATTGGTCTTATCACTTGGAAAATGAAAAGGCTTTGGTTCCATCGGGGATTTTTACCGAGAGTTAATCAAGATGGATATGCAAAGTTTATGGGCATTCTTGATATTTTCGTAGGTTTAATCTGGATATTACTGAGTGTGATTGCTTTTGCTTTTCAAAAAAGATTTCCTTTATGGACGCCCTTTGTAATTTTAGTATTTTATGTGATTTTAATGACCTATGGCGAAACAAAATATAAAATAGACCCAAAAAAACGGGACAAATGGCAATTGGATAGATGGCGAAAAAAGTAAGTATAACGTATGGCTTGTACTGATATAACTGACAATGTTGTTTATTAGTGTGACGAAATGCGTGATGATAGTGTGTGGCTAATGCCCCCACAAAGAGTAGGATTGTACTATATTAGAACATTCATAACAAAAGACGAAGAGTCTTTGTCTCTCAGGGCTGGAATCTGTCGAATGGAAGAAGAGGTGATTAGCGATTGAAAAAAGACAAATTGGTTTATAAGCTGTGGTCCGCCTTACCCATTATATTGTGTGTGGCTTTGTGTTTTCTTTATGACAGCAAAAATACAGACAGCGCATTAGGAGTGCTTCTTTTTGGTTCGATATTTATACTCTTTCTCTGTCCGGTATATTTAGCAATATTATCTTACTTCTTTAGTAAAAAGAAAAAATTACGTTTTGATGATTGCAAACACATCAGTTTTTTTATGAACGCACTTACGAATTTAGTGTTTTATATCATTTTGCTAATCCTGTGTATAAGTATTGCAAGGAGATTTGATTTGGCTATGACACTAATGTGGTTGCCATTAATGGCAGTTTCACAAGCAGTTATGGCGATATGTTTATTAATTTGTAAACGGATAAAATAGTTTTTTGATAAAAGGTCGCTATCTTCGACACCGAAAGTCCTTCATTAAGAAAATAAGCAGACCACGAATAGCTAACGGTTTAAAGCCCCATTGTTGAGGTTTTAGTTGATTTGAACGAGCATAAAGTGGTTCAAATATTGGAAATACCTGATGATTATAAATATCAAGGCGTTCCCGTAGCGGTTTATTAAAACCTGGTTTTCTGTTTAAACGACATGTATAGCGAGCGAACGACACGCCAAACCCGTTGACTTGCATCTGCATATTCGTTAGTATTTATATTGAGAACGTTCAAAAATGATTGACGGTCAATGAAGCGCAAGGAGGGAAGCCATGTTAATTCGCGAGCAGCCAACCGCTAGGCGGATTGCCATAACCGCCCTGTGTCTTGCTGCCATACTCGTCTTTGGGTTTTTAACTGCGCTTTACGTCCGCTTTGAGCATCCTTATAAAAGCGAGCAAACCAAACTGCTTTACGACGGTTGGACAGTTCATACCGACACCCGGCCGGAGCCAGTATCGGTGGAAGATTTACGTCAATACATTCCCCTGAAGCCGAATGAAGTGATTGTTTTGCATCGCGTCATAAGTGAGGATATCAAGGACGCCGCCTTGAGCATTACGGGCGCATACCAATGGATAAAAATATATTTAAACGATGAGCTTGTTTTTGACAATAAAACAGAATTATCAGGACGAAATCCGGGCAAGGCGCTTCATCTTTTGCCTCTCCCTGACGGATACGCCGGCAAGGAGCTTCGCATAGAGGCCTCCTCACCGTATGAGTTGTATGCGTATTCGCCTTATCCTCCGCGTCTGGGAGATATGGAGTCCCTGCGGGCACATCGAGTCGGCTATTCGGCGCGTGGGGTTGTGATTGCGTTTATTTTAATGGCTAGCGGTATTTCATTCCTTCTGTTTTCGCTGTTAGTTACCATCAAATACCCTGAAACGATTCAGTGGGGCAATTTTTCCTTCGGCGTATTTTCCATTTTGCTGGGGCTGGCTACATTGGGCGAGCGGGATATATGGGCGCTGCTGTTTTCGCCCGTTGCGGCCGGAAGCTTTGATATAATCGTTTGGATTGCATACCCATTCCCCTTGCTGGTATGCCTTCTTTCAAAGTGCCGGCGCTGCAAAACGGCAATGCGTATTTTGATTGCGGCTCATTCCGTATATAAGGTAATCATATTTTTCATGGTGATCACCAGAGCATGGGATTTGCCATATTCTCTTGTTCTCATAAATCCCGCGATTATCGCTATAACAATTATCACGGCGGTTTTGTTCATGGTGGAATGTCTTGATAAAAACAAAGCGCTTCGGTTTCTCTCGCCCGGTCTGCTTCCGCTTGTTTTGTCCGCTGTACTTTCGGCTATTGACATCGGCGGCTTTTATTACGCGAAGGAAGCGCTACGCATTGTCGGTCTGCTGTCGCTTGTGGCGCTGATGTGGATTTATCATTTACGAGAGTACCTTGGGCGGCGCAAAGAGGAGCAAAAAAGGGTGCAGATGCTTGACCTCAGACAAAGCCTTGCGGCGCAAAGCCTGGACGCTGCCAACCGTTATATTCGGGAAAGCGGCGCTGCCCGTCATGAGTTTCATCACCATCTTACGGCGCTGAGAGTTTTGTCAGATGAAAATGATGCGGATGGCATCGCCCGGTATCTTGAAAAGCTGACGGCGGCGAAGCATGACCCGGAACCCGCTTTGTATTGTGAGAACGTCCTTGTAAACGCTATCCTGTGCAAGTATGCAGCCGATTGCCGGATAGATGAAATACGTTTAGACTGTAACGCGCTTGTGGAAAAGGAGCTTCCTTTCGCTGAAAACGACCTCTGCACAATACTTATGAACCTCATTGATAACGCTTTGGAAGCCTGCCGGAAACTGCCCGCAAAACAGCGATGGATTTGCTTACAGGTACGCAGGAAGGATCGCTTTTTGGTGATTGCCTGCGAAAACAGTTTTGACGGAACCATCTCACAAAAGGAAAGCGGCGTATACGAGACAACCAAGCCCGACCAACGTTTGCACGGGTTCGGCATACCCGCCATGCAGGAAATTGCGGAAAAATATGAGAGCACCTTGAGCATCCGTTTTGACGAGACTTCTTTCAGCGTGACTACCGCGCTGCGGTTCCCATAAATCAAAATAGAGATATATGCCCAAAGAGCTGTATCTCTATTTTTTTGCCATGAAATCCACAAACCGCGTCAGGGCTTCCCGGTAAAACGCCCGCCCCACAGGGATACTTTCGCCGGTTGTCAGCGATACAGCCGATTTTGTAATGTCTTTGATGTTCCTCGTGTTGACCAGAAAGCTCTTGTGGCATTGCAGAAACGCATCGTCGGGGACAAGCTTGCCGGCGTTCATTAAGGTAGGGCAGTTGATGACAAACTGCCGGTCTATGGTGTGAACGGTGACCTCCCGGTTTAAAATTTCAATGTAGAGAATCGAATCCAGAGCCACGCCGCTGCTGCCTCCCTTTATAGGAAAAACCACGCTTTTCGGCGCGCGGGACCGCTTGTAATCCTTGAAAAGCGCTTCCGCGAGCCGTTCTTTTTGAAGCGGCTTTAATAGATAATGCACGGGATAAACGCTGTAGCCCTCCAAAGAAAAATCCGGCGAGCTTGTAATAAACAGTATGCTCACATCACTGCCGCCCTCCCGCAGGAGCCTTGCCAACTCAATTCCGTTTTCCGATTCCAAGAGGATGTCGAGGAGCAGTATGTCAAAAGCGTCAGGATGCTCGGTCAAGGCTTCCCGGAGAGCTGCGGCGGAGGAAAAGGCTGTAATCTGATGGGGAATGTCCGCTTCCGTCAAAATTTCCTCCGTTATTTTTTTATGAGCGCTCAGAAAGACCGGCTCATCGTCGCAAATTGCAATCCTATACAACTTTTCCTTCCCCCTTTTTGCAAGCTTTATACATTTATTTTAGCACAGGCACCCTTTGATTTCCAATGAATTTCTTCGCCGGCGTGTCGTTTGAACGCTATACGTGTCGTTCGCTCAAAACGGGTTGATTCCCGGAGCGCGATTTGATTTGATTAAGATAGGAAGAAAAATATGAATTCAATTTTATGGTTAGTGAACAAACCAACTTGGAGGAATGAAAATGAAAAAAGCATCAACCAAAATCATATCCTTGCTGCTGGTGGTATGCCTGCTGGCGGGTCCCATGGCGACGAAAACCTTCGCGCTTATTTTAGGCACCGACACTGAATTTACAGTGAAAATCGGTCATGAAATGATGAGCAGAACTTTTTCTTCAGGTACAGAGCCTCATTTTTTGGGCTACAGTGGAGCATTGCCTCCCGGTATTGTATTTGACTGGTATGACGCTTCGAGGTACGCGTTCACCGGAACGGCCCAACCCGGAGGTGTCAATACCTACCCAATTCTCCTTACCGACCAGCAAGATAACAGCACAAAAAATATCACGATCACTGTTGCCAAGGGCGATCAGACCATCGCGGTGGACTATGATGACAACACGGATGTGTCGGAAATTTATGTGCCGGTTGGCGCGGTTGCGTTTACATTGGATGCGTATTCCAAAAATGGCAACGGGGATAGGATTGCGGCAAATTCCACCCACGCGCCAGCACATACATTTAGCGGCGGTACTGCCGGAACTGCAACGGTTAATACCACTTCCGGCGAAATTACTGTCGGCAGTACAGCAGGGACGGCAACCATTAACATTGATGCGGAGACAACCGACAGCTACGAGGCCGCCACACAAAAGCAGATTGCGATTCATGTACTCCCGCTGGAAACAACGCCTGTCGCGACAATTAACTATGTTAGCGAAAAACTGGAAGCTTTAACTGCCGGAGCAGACTATACCGTTGACGGAGGAACTGAGCTGGCCGCGACCGGCGGCGAAATTGCCATTGACGAAAGCTGGATGGATGGAGCCGCCCACGCCATAGTCAAAAAAGGCAACGGTACAACCATATGGGACAGCGCGGCGCAAAACCTGACCATCCCCGCGCGACCTGCCGCGCCAGCCGTCACCGGCATGAATGAGACTGTGGTCGAGGCAAAGGACGGCAAAATCACCGGCGTTTCCGCGCTGATGGAGTGGAGCGAGAATGGCGGTTTGAGTTGGACGGATTGCACAGACACGGAAATTCCTGCCCTTGTGCCGGGAGACTATAAAGTGCGGCTAAAAGCGACGGCAACAGCCTTTGTTGGTACGGCGGCCAATGTAACCATTGCCACCGGCGCGGCGCAAACCCGTACACTGGCTGTTATAGCGGTTTCCTTCGGCTCCGCGGCAGCAGGCTACACCCGTCCCGCCGCACAGGGCATCAAAATTACCAACAGTGGCAATTCCGACGCGACGATTGCGGACGTGACCGTGAGCGGCACGGCGTTTGAAATCGGGGGCACACAAAATACCAATGTCCCCGCAAACAACGGAACGAATACGACTTGGACGGTTCAGCCCAAAGCGAACCTCGGTGTAGGTACTTACAGCGAAACCATCACGGTAACATATGACGGCGGCGCGACTGCCACGGCAAATGTGAGTTTTGAGGTTGACGTGACGCCGGTCGACCCATCCGTTTCCCCCACAACCTTGAACATCACAACAGGCAGCACGGACAGCTTCACCGTCTGGCTGGGCGAAGGCGCGGGCGCGGCAAGCCTTGCCACAGCTACCAGTATCGATCCGGCAGTTGCGTCAATCGCAAACGACCCTGTTACGGTAGTCACCTCGGGTTCGGCTATTATGGTGACGGGCGTTTCCGCAGGAACTACACAAATTTCCATAAGCTGGAGCGGCGGTACAAAGGACGGACAAACCGATACAGTCGATGTTGCGGTGAACGCCGCCATCCACGATCCCATCAATCCGCCTGTGCCTGGCGTTCCAATCGACACGGCAAGCGACGCGCTCTTCGCTTTCAACGGCGATTATGCCGACCTTGATGAAATCAAGCTCAACAATCGTCTGCTTATCCAGACCCCTGACGGCGCAAAAAAGGCTTTGAGCGGTTATCCCGGATATGCGCCTGTCCTCGGCCATGCAGAGTCAGGAAGCGTTAAAGTCACCTTGTATAAAGAGTTTCTGAAAACACTTCCCAACGGGGTTTACGCATTGACGGTCAGCTTCAGCGACGGCGGTGAGGGCGAACTGGAATTTGAAATTCAGCAGCCTGCGGTTAACCCGGGAAGTGGTACATCGTCCGGCAGCGGCGGCAGCTCCGCAACTACAACGCCCACCTATCCCGTGACGGTCACGACAAAGTCCGACTATCCCACGACCGCCAAAATGACGTTGACCAAATCTTCGGACAAAAACAGCGACCTCACATTTACCATCACGAAAGAAATGGTACGGCAGGCGCTTGACAAGGCGAAGGAGGAAGCGAAAAAGCAGGACTGCGAAAGACACGGCTACGCGCTGGAGTTCTGTTTCAGCACGAGCGCGACCATCGACAGCCTGAACATCACCTTTAACGCCGACGCGCTGGCGCTGCTGGAATCGGCGGGCATCAAGGAAACGGCGGTCACGACCAACACTTTCCGCTTCGGCTTCGACCTCGTGGCTATTAAGGAAATCAACAGCCAGAGCGGAGGCAGGGCCGTCACGGTATCGGTCTCGCGGTTTACGAGGCTCTCCGATGCGGCGAAGGCATACATCGGCGCTCGCCCGGCTTGGGATATAATCGTCAGCTACAAGAAGGTTGGCAAGACTGAGAGTATTTCCAATCTCGGCAAGGGCTTCATCACAATGGGGATGAAGTATACCCCGGCATCAAGCGAAAAGACCGGCAATCTCGCCGTGGTCTACGTTTCCGACAGCGGTCAGCCGCA
>Ga0153948_1001026_pt1 | contig 14746 bp, 16 predicted proteins | sample TSNJ032MetaG_FD_104696 | JGI IMG/M metagenome (GOLD analysis project Ga0153948, IMG submission 104696) | Attine ant fungus gardens microbial communities from New Jersey, USA - TSNJ032 MetaG | ecosystem: Host-associated > Fungi > Mycelium > Unclassified | place: USA: New Jersey, Wharton State...
GCCTCTCTGTAATCAATACAACTCAGACTCTTCATCAATTTGAATTCAAGCTTGAGTGATTTAATCATAATCTTATCTTACTTGTCATATGGATAGAAATATACGAGCCTTAGGTACTGCATGTCACAATTGATTTGGAGATTCTAGGATTTGATCTGTGGATGACAGCCCTCCTTCAACTAGTACATTAACATGTGTGTTCAGTGTGCAATTCCTGGGAGATAGGCATTAAGCATGTGCTGTGAACCATATGATCTGATTTAAACTTCCGACCAGCATCTACTATGATCTACTATGTTCAACATTTTTGAGTTCGATGTTCAATTACCATTTGCCGGTTACTCACTTGTATGCCAGCTCCAGAGAAATCGACTCTCTGACTCTGGAAGAGATTGGTGCTTCTTTATTGTCGCACCCATGGTAACCTTCTGTCGCCCTAGATTAGGGGGTTCCCTAGGACGAGAATACATTTCCGTCTCATGTGTTTGGAAGAAGAACATCCCCAAAGCAGACAATTAGAATGCACCATTCTTTCTGTGCAGATGTGAATGCTCCCAGGTCGGTATGCAGTTCTGGGTTCCCTTATACGTCAATTGCCTGTATGGAAACATCCACCATCCTTCAGCAGCGCGATGAACTCATCACAGCCATTGAATGGACGAAACTAGTGAATGTAAGCCGAAAATTTGACCTTCAGTCCAAGGTCCGTTTGAGTAATTCTGATCTGGATTCAGTATAGCATGAGTGCATCGAACTCGATTTTTATGAACCATGCACATCAATTCTAACATGTCCTTCCCCCTAGTTGTTAGCTCGACAATTGTAGTACGTCGCAAGATTCCTCTTTCTCCTTTTTAAACTAATGGGGATAATTGTAGGTTCTGGAATGGATCTTGGCTTTCGAATTGGAAATATCACTCGTATGGCCATCGCGCTGGAATCTGACTAAAGCGTTGTACTTTCTGGCTCGATATCTACCCTTCGTGGATTGTGCTCTTGGCCTCTATCGTGAGTTGTTCTAAGAGTTACATCTCAGAGGTTTTGTGTTTGACGATAGGTAGACCAATTCAGTGTGGCGCTGCCAAGTCATGACTGCCAGAAATTATACCAAGCTCAGGCATGAAAGTCACTCTCCCTTGTTGGATATCCAATTTTTGATTTGATTTATGTACAGGGCTGTTCGGTATTGGTGCGGGCCTGGTGGAATGTAGGTCCTATACCATTAACGGGCACCATTCTGGCAAAAACTCTTACGATTTTTGACCACAGTAATCTACACCCTCCGGACGTGGGCTGTGTGGGGTCAGAAGGGCCGTTTCACATTCATACTGCTCGCGATATTCTGTGGGATGTGGATCACTATCCTCGTGATAAATCATTTTTACATCAAAGCCACCAGCCGTCGGTATCATTTTGTATTCATCAGAGAGCCTTGACGCTCAGAAAAATTAACGTACAGATTCGGTGTCCCCTGCACCTCACCTTATCGGATGTTTGATGACGATCTCAAGCCCTATTCTATCAACGAGCTTTATTCTACTTATGCTTTATGATGCATGTAAGTCATTGACTCATACCTCTTTAGAGGACCTCATTGTTTGACTCGCTGGACAGGTTTGTTATCGTTGATGGTTGTTCGCGGCATCTCAACTTGTATGTTGGCGCTTCCATTTGTAGTAGGTGTAATCTGACGAAGGCTTTTCGACTCTAGTCCGGTCTGGTGGTGATTTGCACTTGATCCGAGTCGTTTTTAGAGATGGTATGAGATTTTTAAATTTCCCTTTGGGTCGACGTATTCAAGTAATCTTTCCTCAGGTATCAACTATTATGTTTTTATTTGGGGTATGTTTAGATTCGAGACCGTTGAGAACATACACAAAATGATCTGACTTATTTCAAATTCGAAGCACTCTCCCTGCTGAATGTACTGGTCATCATGAGGCTACCAGTATGTCCATTCTGTTTGACAGTTTTCTAGGAATTCAAGAGTCTTGTGGATAGATACAGCTCCAGAATCTGATGATGTTGTACGTGCCTATGCCCTCTTCAAAGGAGATTGATGACTGGAGTCATGTCCAAGGATGGCACGCGTGATACATGCAGTCCTGGCATGCAGAGTTATCCTGCATATACGAGAGCAAGCCTATGTCCAAAGGCAGGGGAATCTAAATCAAGAAGGAGTATCATATGCTAGTGCAGATCTGCTGGTCTCTGGAGAAGATATCGTCTATCAAAACTTAGATCTAAGTTTTCAATTGGATTCATAATTCCACTGTGTACATTTGCTATGGCCTATCTAGCCCGTGAATAGAAATATTGCTATGAATACCTCAACTCAGCCCATCCTTTGCCGGGACTAATCATTGGGAAGGATAGGATATGTGAGGAAAACAGAAAAAATTATCATACAGAAGCATAGCGGGCGAGCAATTTATATCGACAGCAGATTTGTATCTTTCCTCAGGTGTCAGTCCAAAAGAGACAATCTACATGATAGAAGTAGGATGCTATTTATTTGTCCTGTGAGTCGTAACAGAAGGGGGCATGCCTGTATTTTGCACAGCAAGAGCAACTAATTTTGCAGTTTGAATTTTCCTCTGGACATTGCCTTCCTCTACATACATCTGCATTTGAATAGTTAATTATATCAATTCTATCAAGATAAACAGGGATAAAATCTGTCTTGTGCAGCATGCAGGGTCCTAGAATAAGCCACTTCAACAAGGAAAATTATCTACTTGCAGAGGTCCTACGCATTCATATGAAGTTTTTTTTCTGTTTCTGTTGCTTTTTTCATATAGATGATCATCTTGAAAATATTAACTGTTTTTTCAGTCAGCAAAGCGGATCACTCATTGTACTGAGCAGCTGAGGCATATTTCTTGTGGGGCTCTGAACGTTCGGCTGTATCACTCTCGCGTCACAGACATAATAACGCCCGTGTGATATCTAGTCACGAGTTTACCCTCACTGCTTACACGTCGACTATTCCTCTTGTGAGCCTGTATTTGGGCTTTCTCCTTTCATGGCACGGTACAACTACGATGAAGGCGGGGGCATGGCCGCCTACTTTCTTGTCACAATTCTTGCCCTAATTCTTACACCCATGACTATCTCGTCGCTGAGGAAGAAATCTGCAAGTGCGTCATTGATTTTACTTTATGTCATATTTTCAATTCATTATATTTCACAGAAACACAATCAATTGAATGTCAATGTAAGCCTTGCATCGAACAACGTTCCAGAATTGTGAAGAGGGAGAGAGGCTCATTATTTGTCCTGAAGTTGGCCAAAAAGTGCGTCATCATCTTCCTCCGTCTACACGTCAGCACATTGACAAATGCCATAGAACATACTTCCTAATTGCTGGCTGGTCTCTCTTTGTTTTCCTTTGCTACAAAGCTAGTGGCGTCGTCGTTGAGACCAAGGTGTATAACCCATTCGACATACTCGGGATTAGTACTGTCAGTCCATTTTTCGCCGAGAAATTAGTTGATTCATTGATTTCATCCTAGAGTGCAACTGAGAAAGAGATTAAATCGCATTTCAAAAAGCTCTCTCGTCTATAGTGAGCATATCCTCATGTCGTCATTTCTCTTTCTAACATCTCTTGACAGTCACCCCGACAAGGTTAGGCCAACCGTGAACGAGACCATAGAAGCAATCCAGGACCGCTTCGTATCCCTCACAAAAGCATACAAGGCACTCACTGACGAGACAATCCGTATGAACTGGGAGCTGTACGGAAATCCCGATGGACGCCAAGAAATGTCCATGGGTATTGCTCTCCCTAAATGGATCGTTGAATCCCAGAACAATGTTTGGGTGCTGGGATTTTATGGCCTTGTCTTTGGTGGTGCTCTACCTGCGCTGGTTGGGAAGTGGTGGTTCGGTAATAGGCAGAAGACCAAAGATGGTGTGCACGCCATGGCCGCTGCCATTTTTTTCAAGAGCTTAAGGGAAGAAAGCCCAATGACAGAAATTGTTGGTACACTTGGCAAGGCGTTTCAATATGAGTTGTCGGATGCCAATGCCAAGAAGTCTGACGTCGCAATTGATAGACTGGAGAGTGAGATTGAAAAGAGGGCTGGTCTCAAGTGGAGTCAGGTCAGGAGAATCGCCAAAGACACCGGTGGGAAGCTCCACGTGAAGCGTCGGAGAGCCTTGGTCCTAATTTATGCACATCTTCTAAGGATTGAGATTCCTGACCCTAAACTTCAGGAGGGTAAGTAGTTTATATCACTGTCATATTGGTAATGACCTGGCGCGTTTTAGAACAAGCACAGATCCTTCTTCGTCTACCAGTTCTGCTCAGTGCTATGTTGAACATCTCAGTCTCTCGTAACTGGCTCTCTCCCACCCTTGAAATTATGCATTTCCATGCTTACCTCGCTCAGGCTCTCCCTCCTGTTAAAGATCAACGTAGCACCTTGACCCAGCTTCCCTCGATCCAGAACAAAGATGTTGAATCCCTTGGCGACGCCAAAACTTTGGCTGGTGTTGCTCAAGCCCTTCAGTTGAAGAAGGACAACCGTGTCGGTGATATTCAGAAAGCTCTCGAGAGATGGTGTGCACCTGAAATTGTAGATGTCTCATTTAAAGGTATAATCATCCCTCTTTCATGTTTGCAACAAGTTGACTACCCTCTGATCCAGTTATTGGGGAGCGCGTTGTGACACCATCATCTATTGTTTTCCTTGTGGTTAAACTTCGCCTTGTGCCACCAGGCAAGACGATCGAACGCAATGAGCTCACCGTTGACGAAACGAAAAAGGCAATTGAGTCTAATGAGGAGAAGGACGAGAAGTTCCTTATGTCACGCAGCGAAATGGAAGAACTCAACAACGAGGGGACAGTCACAGCTGCTCATGCACCTTATTGGCCAGATGTGCGTACTAGCCACTGTTACATATTTAAATCGGTGCAATTGATTTTTGTAGCAACGTAGACCCTCGTGGTGGATCGTGCTCGGTGACGATAAACTGAACCGTGTTGTCGTACCGCCATTCAAAATCACTGATGTCCCTTTCGCAAATCCCCACGCTGAACATCAGCGGGATTATAGATCATACAAAATTCAGTTTCAAGCTCCGCAAAATGTTGGTATGTTTACGTGGAAAATCTATCTGGTCTCGGACACATTTGTCGAGGAGGATATCACCAAGGATATCATTGTGAGTGTATTTATTTTCTGATGTTAGGCAATCTGGTGACGCGGATACACTTGTTCATCTTTGGCAGCTCAAGATAGAAGAACCGCAAGCTGTTGAGCAGCCCGATGAAGATGAGATTTCGGACCCTGATGAGGATACACTTGCGGGACAGATGGCTGCGATACGTGGTGGTAAGGTTAAGAAACGTGTTGAGCAGGGCGAGGACGAGGATGAAAGTAGTACGGATGATGATCGAGATGGTAATGACAGCAGTAGCGATAGTGATTAATTATTTCTCTGTAATGATGGGTGATACACCGGTTGTTTCGTGTGTAATATGATATACCTCTGGGCTATCTCGGTTTATACTTCTTTATTAGTTTCTGCAAATTACATTTCCTGGAAGAGTAGTTTGTTGCAAGCGCACTTGATGTCGAATGTGGAGGACAACTCTACAAGCCAGTACGGAATGTATGACCCGTTCCATCCTACCGTCATGAGTGAAGATACTGATAAGATTTATTGGTTGAGACATACATGACCATCAGATTAACATAATCATCCTTCAAAACTTTGCTTTCAGTATTCCTCATTTAATGAAAGAAACCGAACGAGCTCACAGGGAGTTTCAAGATGACTATGGTGTTGATAACTGAAAGGCCTGAAACCCTATTAGTTTGATCAGGAGCACCACTACGACCTACTGAACGCACTGAATAAATAGACGTAATATATGATACCTAGAGTAACTTGTTATTGGCCTGCTCAGAAACTGGGGCGGGCAGATCTAGCGCTTACCTTCCCCATAGATAACCCGTAAAAATTGTGAATCCTCTCTTGACCTTACTGTTGGTTCCCATATATTAATTGTCTAGTAGGCAACTTTGAATGGCTTCACTTACGAACTGAAAGTCCTCGAATGACCATAAGGCTCAGGATACCTAAAAGTTCATGTCAGCGTCATTATTGACGTGCAAAAGCGATTTTTTTTAATGCCCAGAGAAGACATTCCTCCAGCAAAGACTGAGAGACAGACTTACATGCATCATATACCGTGAGTAAAATATAGCACGCCGATAAGATTTGGCCAGCGTCCCGGACTAAGCAGCCGAATAGTCGAGGGAGAGGAGATATTTGACCTAGGGTATCAAAATGTAAATGAACGAGGGAAGGTGGATAGTTGGAGTCAGAAGACACCTCGTGCGTCTCGTAGGTAGATGCCTACGATGATAAAGCCAGTAATCCAAACCGCCGAGAAAAGTATAGGCAGGCCATAAGTTAAACGCCGGTCCTTCTCCCAGACTATCCATGTTCTGAGAGTCAAAATCACTGCCACATTTCTGAGCTTTAGTTTGAATGGGTTTTGGGGTGTCACTCACACTCTGCACAGGCCATCCCAATAATGAACATCCCTATATTTCCATTTTTTTAGGAATGGATGGATTGATGAGCTGAAGACAGCAACAGCTTACAGGCAGTATACTGATACGTCAGCCGACAAGCATTTGCAGAAAGTGCGAAGCCAAACTGATCTGAGACCCAGCCATTAGCGGTGGCAACGGTAGATGACAGACGCCAGGACAAAACTTACGATACATGACGATGGATGAATCAATAAATGGCAAATACCGTGTCAGGAAGTACAAGACTTTGGTCACATTCCATCTTGAGGTCCAGACGAGCGAAATCTCCATTTCCAAGGTTAACAGCCAGTCAAAGGCCTGAACTTTACTCAGCTCATGTCTTATTTGACGAAGACATTAATTTACCATGATTGTCATGCTTGCTACTGTTGATTGTTATCGCGGTATTCAACAACTTGCTCAAGAACATCGACAAAGGTGCGCACCATTGCAATACTAGAAGCTGATTTATCATTATTAATCTCTGCTCACAAATCAAAAGACGCACGTTGACTTGTCGGCTCCGCTCGGCAGCCAAATAAACTTCTTGAAGTAGCTGCAACGGGCCTACATCCATTGAGGTGTTGGGGTATAGTGAGGAAGGTTGTGTGAGGGGATAGGTGACAAAGATCGTCCTGTGTCCCGAGAACCATCAGTCCACACTGGTCAACTTAAAGGGCTATCAGAAGTTCCCAGAGGAGGTCTAAACAAGGATAAGATCGCCCCAATGATCCGTGTTTCGGGCTTTGCAGCATCAACTACGAGTTCTTTCGGCTCCGTATTAGTCCATGTTGGACATCAAACGACGCCATTCTGGAAAGAAGTTAATTAGACTTAAATTGTGATTGGAGATCAAGAAGGTATTTCGAAATTCGAATTCCGTCAAGAGTGGATCACTTCGGCTACCTTAAAGGATATCTGCCGGTCACAGGGTATTGTACAACCCAAAGTGATGGTACTTGAACAGGCTTCATCGATTGGTGATTATGTTAGAAGCAAAATCATTTCTCACAAGTTTACATTTCTTAGGAAGCTGTGAGAAATTGAAAAATATACAATAAATCCTAGTGCTTGAGCCATCAATAAATTAAGATGTATCTCACTTTAGACATCAACAGCTAGGTTGACAGCTGAGGGAGTTCTTAGTAGGCGAGCATAGGGCCCACCAAGGGTGACCCTAGGGTAAGTCAGTGATTACCTTACCCTGGCTTGCTACAATGAAGCAAGCCAGGAGACTTAGTAGCTACCTAGTTCAAAAATAGCAAGATAGTTCACTGATTACCATTTGATTCATTTCCTCCACATAAATTCAATAGAGGACCACTACATCAACGATAGCCAATCCCATATTCATGATCAACTGTTCAAGTTTTCAGTTCTAGGGTCAAGTAGCACGCAGTGGCCGTGACCCGTACATTGGCGCAATCCATAAGCAATCCGTCCAGACCGGTTCATTATGAACATCTAAAATATTCGGGGAGGACAAACGCCAACTTATCTCTATCTTCTTGCTTTTGTGCTGCAGACTGGGTCATGATGCTAGACTGCATTTTACCGATCTCCTCAAGAAAGATGTCACCGTTATTGGGATCAGTGATGGCCGTATGAAGGTCATCGAGGATTTTCTGGGCAACAACACGGGAGGTATCCGCATTCACCTCTAGCGTTTCCAGAACTTTGGCGGTTGTGACAGCCTCCTCTTGTTCCCTCCAGGAATCATAATCGGTTGCGGTGGCGATAAGAGCATAACTGGGTTCAACCTGATTAGCACTGAAAAATGATAATATGAAAGTCCCCTCTACCTCAGCTCGGCTTCCCTTGCTAATTTTGCCTCGGGCAATGCAGTCATGTTGATCAGGTCACCGCCCCATTGGCGATACATCTTACTTTCTGCACGGGTAGAAAACTGAGGTCCTTCCATCACAACGACACACTTGTCCGTAAACAGCCTGACTTGTCGATCTCCCTTGGCCAAAACATCAGCAACCCTTGGTGCAAGCCATTTCACGAGACGGTTGCTAAACGGGTCACCAAAGCCTGCGTGTGCGATAGTGGAGGTCCCTGAAAAGAAGCTGACCGGGCGTATTCCCTTGGTTCTGTCGATGAGCTGAGTCGGGAGGATGAATGATCCGGGTGCGATTTCTTCACGGAGGGATCCTACGGCGGAGAAGGCGAGGATGACGCGGACGCCTAGCGACTTGAGTGCGGCGATGTTGGCGCGTGAAGGAACGTCGGAAGGTTGGATGATGTGACCGGTACCATGCCTTGCAATGAAAGCAACGAGGGTTCCTGAGGGAAGGGAGGAGATAACGATTGGCGCTGACGGATAACCCCAAGGCTGCGGAGCTCAGCGATTCCGGATAGGGGTTGTATGTTACTCACTGTTTGAGGATTTACCTTTCTCCTGATTTGAAGGTCAGTCGGATTGATACCTAATGTCTTTTCGCTTACACAAAAGTGAGATTGTCCAGATGGTAAAGTCCACTACCACCGATGACGCCGATTAAGACTAAGATCGAGTGAGTGCCGCGAAAATCTGGCGTTGAAAAAAGATGGCGCCCACCGTTCTTTTCGCTCATTCTAAAACTCTGATCCCTGCACGGTGGGAGTTTGTTACACGGCTATCTGATTCCTGTCTTTCCTTTTCTGATAAACAATCTCGATTAATTATTTTTGTCTACACATGGTACCACTTGAAAGTGAAAAGAATAAAACTGACATCAATGAAACGAATTGCTAGCATTGCACATGGATTCCCTGTCTCTTGATGAATCAATAACTGTTTGAATTCTTTTAATTCCTTCCATAGCCTCAGCCTGACGCTGATTCTAGCTTTGCCCATGCATGGCGAATGGCTAGAATATTCAAGAGAATTTCCAATTCAACACGCGTTCAGCACATGTGGGGAGTTACCAGTGTGTGACACAAGACTGTGACCCACGTCTATGACCTTTATCTTCTGTCGAAATCCTCATGATTACATGTCAATCTACATGTAAAGTACTGAAACCCTCTAGTATATGCTGAAGTCAACCTCTCGTTGCTTCGGTGAAATATGCATCTGGAAATTACTCTCAAAACCCTTTACCAGGACTTTCCTCACGTCCACCCGGCCAGTTTCCGCCCGCTCGCGGTTGCCGCTCCAAGAGTCTGTGCAAGAGGTGAATGAGGATATCCTAAACACCTTTGCCAAGGTGAAATCCGGAATCAAGAGGTCCCAGTACCGCCGAATGAATAGCTATGTAGCTCTAGAGTCGGCTATACTATCCCCCCAAGACCAAGCACCCCACAACCTCAATCAAGCCCATCATTGCATATACTCATATAAGACATACGAGGGTCTGATTCGCTCCCTCATTCGCCGTTCTCGCATAGCGGACGCTGTCAAAGTGTATGAGCGAATGGTTAGGGAAGGGTTCATTGTTTCGCTCTCTCTCGAAGCTCAAATCCTCGCAATTGCGATGTCCCAGGCAGAAAACCAGTCCAAGAACATTTTACTTTCTAGGTTCAAGTCAGTCATTCGAAGACAAGCCTTTTCCCCTAATGACTTGTTCGAGGTCCTTGGTGTGATGACCTACCTCGATTTGCCGCCCGAACTGCTCTTGGATGTCATGGCTGATTTCACCAAGACTCACAAACACGTAGAACCTATCGAATTTAACGTTTGCTTTCTCCAGGACCTTGCCAATGCAGCTGTGAAGGAGGGCGATATCCAAACCGCTCTGGACGTGTTATCTGCGCTTCCTCAGTCGGACGCCGACGAGACCCTCCTATCAAGGGTTTACGCTTCTTTCATAGCGGCTATTCGAAAATCAGCCTATCCTTCTCGAGACGCTGTATCCGCTGCTCTGAACCAGATGGAAAAGCAGGGCATTCCACCTAGCCTTCCTGTCTGGAACTCCCTCATTTCCTTCGAAGTTCGCGCCAACTCCCTTCATCGTCCATTCGCCATTTATGACGCACTCAAAATGCGACCGGAGTTTCTGCCTGATCATAATACGTTTGGAAGCTTATTTAAGGCACTCAATCGCTTCTATAATCCCAAACGAAGGAAATATCGTCATGGGAGACTCCTATCTGACAACATCCCATCGCCACGAGCGCTTTATCGGGAGATGCTGGGTTATGTCGTCCGCCACCCACAGGAACCTCAGTTTCATCTCACGACATCGCTTCTTAATACCATACTGCGCTCATTCGTCTTCATCAAGGACTATGCTGGTGCTTACCTTATCCTGAGGTTTTTTCGTTCGCAACGCATCCCTGCCAATGTGAAGACCTACTTCATCGTCTTCCGCCATTTGATGAATCGTGTTACGTATGGAATCAAGGCGGCACGGAAGATGGGCTCGGTCGCATGGGCAGATCGTTTTTTGGGTCTGCCGATTCCTGTTTACGATCCCGAGTTCTTGAATGGTCTTCAGCTCAGCAATCCGCTGGCAAGCTACATCCTTGATGTGTGTAGACGTTCTTCTTTTGCGTCAGAGGAACCGCTATATATAGTGACTCGGCCCCTCAATGACGGTGACATCAGCCTCGCGAAATATCAAACACCGACGGTGGAAGGCATGTTGGCCAAAGTAGCTGTCCCTCTAGATCAAGCGTTTGACAGTGTGCCTCTTGAGCGTCTGTTGAAGAAAGCGCTTGTTGCAGAGATGGAGTTGGTACAGGAGCTTCCTTCTGGACGGGCTACGAGTTTAGCTTTGTCGAAGATGATTGTGAGTGTTAAGCGAGAGATGGTGCCGCCGGGTTTGCAGAAGCGAAGGAAGAAGATGAAGGAAGAAGTGTTATTTGATTCGACTCATTCAGCTGTGTAGGATTGTCCTGTTGAGTAGGGCCATGCGAAATGCTGCCTAGTGACGCGTTGGCATCCTGATTTTTTGTAGTTGAGCTTGTTGTGGGCTGTAGACCTTTCCCGAGTCGGTTGTGCCGATCACACTGACATTTACGGGTTCTGGTACTATAAAAGTATCCTTATTTATTCAAGTTTCAATATTGAGAATAAATTCATATCAAATCCTGAAAGTCCCTGGAGGAAGACTGGCCTATGCTACCTGTTATTCAGACCAATCCAGTTTCTCAACTCGTTTTATAAATCGTTCTGAGGCAACACTCATGTATCATGAGTATTTTACCTTGAAATTTTCTCAATGAAGACTGCAGATGCACAGTCATCTTAATCATTCAGGGCATCCGCCTCGTATCGACATATCAAGGACAAAGCCACACACAAAATACAACGAGCAGTTCATTCAACTATTTCCAATACATCAACTAATCCACAGCATTCAAATCCGCTGGATCCTCCTCCTGTTCCTCTTCAGATGAGCTTTCCTCCACTGCAGGCGCAGTCCTTCCCCAAAGCCTCCCCAAAATATTTCTTATTATTCTCGGCATCGGCTTGAAAATAAAAGTTGTCATAAACAAATCCCCAACTCGTTGCAAGACTCACCGCAAGCTCTTCTTCTTCGTCTTCGTCTTCATCTTCACTCTCATCCTCGTCTCTTTCTGCTTCAATCTGAATTGCATTGGCTCTATCTTCTTCTTCTCCAGCTGCTCTCAGCCTTGCAGCAACCAGATCATTCTCAAACTGTCCTAGTCCCTCATTCACTCCCTCTAACATATCTTCTTCTCCGGGCATCTGACCTGGCATCGCCCCAACCCCCCAAAACTCTGGATTACCAGGAGCATCCTGGCCGCCCATAGCCAACATACCGTTCAACATCAGATCCTCCAATTCTTGTGGTGCAAGTTGTGCCATCGCTTGAGCAAATTGAACTATCCCTCCTGGGAACCTCTGTTCAAGGCCTTGCGCTTCAAAGAAACCCTAAAATTTGCGCCCCCAAACAAACCCAACAAACACACTGTCATTCTCACTTTGCAAAAGAGAGATCCAGGGGGTTGGGAGGCAAAAGCACCTCCAATTGTTGTCTGAACCCAGCATCCGGTATCATCTGCGCTAATCGCCTCCTATCCAACTCCCTCTCTCTCCTCGTTTTCGACCGACGCGCAAATATATCCTCTGTACCCTCAAAGAACGCTTCATCGTACCTCGTCACTGCATATCGCGGTGGTAACGGATCACACGAAAGCGTTTTCTCTTTGAGCACATCATGTGGTACGAACCCCACTATCTGTCGAAAACTAGCTTCAAGCACGAGAACATGCCGATAAACCGACCACGTCACGTCTTCTGACGAATTCACCAGATCGAAAAACGCTTTTCTCCGAGGGGTAGGTGAAAGTCGTACCGCTGTAGTATGCGTGTAACTGACGGACATGTTGAACGTTGAGATGACGGTCTCCGAGAACCATTTCGCGTGGTCTTTCCAGATTCCAGATGATCGTTGAGCATAGAGATGTGAAAGAAGATGAAGAACACCATCGACTTTTGACAGCGATCTTGCATCTACCTCGATTTTACACTCTGGATGACTGCGTATGGCAGTTGTGAGGCTGATATCGAGTTTGTCCGCTAGGAGGGGAACAATAGATGGAAAATCCTTGATTGCATCTGTCAATGCCGCCGTACTAGGGATATGATTATCATTTGTTTCAAGAAGGTGGAGAGCAAGAGCGTGGCTGTATCTCCAGCCTGGGAGAAGACTAGGATCCAGACGAGCGTCGTTTTCGGTTCCCTGTCGATTGCTGAAGGTGTCGTAAACATCCACTAACCACTGAGCCATGTTGGCTTTGATCGCCAATTGGTCAAGGTGGAGTAACGAGCCATGAGGATCAGTCCAAGGTTCCAGAGAATAAAGAAGCCGGGCAAATTCGAAGGCAGTCCGGATACATCCACGTCGTTGAAGGTCACTAGTAGAAGAAGGATCAAAATCGCAGAGATATAAGCATGAAGTGTGGATGCTCACACGACTTGGCGATGAAGAGCAAGGAAGAATGGTCGGTTCTCAACTCGATCAAAGTCGAGTCGATTCAGGCCACTCGTAAAGTTAAATGCACCGATAAAAGAACGCTCGTACGTAAAAAGCGCTCGATCTATAAAATCGACGGCTTGTGCATATTCTTCGTGAGAGAATTGAGCGAGATGACCACGTTGAGAAAAGGAAGGTACCAACACACCTTCTCGATGTCGGTAGACCTCCGAAAGTTGAAGCAGCGTATCCGCCTGCCACGGAAGTTTCTGTAAAAGATCGTAAAATCCTTGTGGGTCTAGGATCAAAATTTTCAGTTGATGACTTTTGGTGGTGATTGACCGTGCTAAAAAAAAACCGCTCACCACCGGACAGAACTGTCTTGATAAACGCTTTCGTCATGCTTTTGTACTTCTTGCTGTACTCCACAGTCCACCACTTCTCGTTGATCGCATCCCACGATCGCCGTTGGAACTTTTCCTGGCATTCTTCTGGTGTAAGTGGTCTGATTGAAAGGCCTTCTCTTTGACTCGCGGTCCACCAATTAGGCTGTGGCCGGGTGAGATTAGATTTAAGTGGACCAACATTTCTCCGAGAAGAAGATGAGATCTTGGTCCTTGTTGCTTGTACGACACGGGACCCGAAAAACTTGCGCAACTCTGCTTCTGCGTTGAGATGCTGTAGCGAGACTCCGAGAAGATAGGAGAAGGACTGTCCCTTGCCCTGAGTCCTGCTCGACTCCTGTTGCGGTGGAAGTCTAGAATGAACGAGTTGGTACTGGATATTTGTAGGTAGAGGTTACATACTGGATCGCAAGTTCAGTCAGAGCTTTGTCGAGATCATCCACTTTTGTCTTCTTTTCCTTCTGCTTCGCTTTCTTCAAAGCTTTTCGTTCACTTGCAGTCAGGGCGTCCCTGACCTGGATTTGCTGAGCGGTCTGAGAGGCAAGTGGAGGAGGCAAGGGTGAAATTGGCGCATCGACTCGGGGCTTGGGTGCCGGCTTCTTTTTCTTCTTCTTGGACTTTTTGGACTTCTTTGAGGGCCCACTATCATCGTTATCATCGTCATCGTCGTCCTGGTCCGAATAAGGAGCCAAATCCTACCATGCAGGGTAAGGAAACAAAGAACGGGGAAACTGAGATGGGGGCACGTACCGAAACGACTGAGAACACCCCTTTGTTTTTCACTATCGAGTTTTCGCCATCGGTTGAGTCTAAGCTTGCAGACTTGGCGAAAGCCTCGAGTTCTTCGAGTTCTCGTTGCTGACGTCTGTTGATACGAGCAGGCATCGCGCGGTGTTGGAGCGTAGTAGTAGGAA
>Ga0153948_1001027_pt1 | contig 14745 bp, 14 predicted proteins | sample TSNJ032MetaG_FD_104696 | JGI IMG/M metagenome (GOLD analysis project Ga0153948, IMG submission 104696) | Attine ant fungus gardens microbial communities from New Jersey, USA - TSNJ032 MetaG | ecosystem: Host-associated > Fungi > Mycelium > Unclassified | place: USA: New Jersey, Wharton State...
AGTTTTGCTCTCTTCCTCTTCATATATTCTCTGAATTGTCCGAAATGAGATGCTCCATAGATAGCGTCGTCTTGTTCTTGCTCCGACTCAGCGTCACAGAAGCGGCGCTTCAGTCCTGATTGCGCAGGAAAGAAGTGCGTTTCTGCATTCTTACAGTCATCTTCAATAGCGTTAGGATGATTGGCTAGCTGGGTATGTTCATTTTGAGGTTTGTCACCGGGCAAGGTCATGCTCTGGAGAGCTCTGAGAAAATTAGAATCATCTTCTCCGAAGTAATCAGAAGAGTTTTGAGAGTTCCCTGATGACTCTGGCATCATAAGTGATACATGTTGGAAAGGATACCCAAATAGTGTTGAGAGATCTCATTGGCACCATCGATCACGTGCCTATTTTGTACCAAGTGCCACACAAACTCCCAGAATCATACAAATTTGTAATTTATGATAGGTCGGGATATGAAGTAGCTCACAATAATGCTCATGGCCAAAACATCTGTATCACTGAGATAATCAATAGGTCGTAATGGATCCGTTTGTACTCAACTCCTTTGAAAGAGATACATACACAGCGCAACCATTGAATAGTCATAATAAGATGAGTGTTCATTCAACGTGTGGTGACTGATTAGGCTATTGGGTATGCCCTTCTTAATTCTTGCTCTCGATGACTCAATCAATGGCTTTAATTGCAGGCTGAGGATCCTGAGTGTGACATTCTTAAGTCCAGAGTTGGCTACCTATGATGATTCCTTTGCAGTCCATATCATATTTGAACATGATCTGAAAATTGGTGTGATTGCCTCTAGTATAGTTCGCGCCTTGATCTGATCTGATCGTCAACTACAATTTCTACGGACCGTTGGACATTGTACGGAAGCGCGGGAGAGTAACTTGATCAGATTGCCGATGATAAAATGAACTGACTACGCTCTTCTGTCCTATGGCCCGCTCGAGAACTGGGTCCCCATGTACCGTTGTCATTAAACTCGGTGAGTCAGCCTAAAGTTAACGGCACAGTATTTTTTACGATCCTGTTGGTTTCAGGTACCTCCTCCATCGTCCATGAACAGACACATCAGCCACTCTTATCAACCCTCTCCTCGGTCGTTGAAACGACAATACAGTTGAAAAGGAATGGGCATAAAGTTGTTCTTGTCAGCTCTGGGGCAATTGGAGTGGGACTCAAGAGGATGGATATACCCAGTCGGCCGAAAAGCCTTGCTGGAAAACAGGTGCGCAATTTAATCTTCAATTCCCTCCTTCGTGCTAACATTTTCAGGCATTAGCTGCAATTGGACAAGGGCGACTGATTGCTTTGTGGGACAATTTATTCGGACATTTAGAACAGCCTATTGCCCAGATTTTGCTGACCAGGGGAGACATTTCAGATGTACGTCCGGCAATGCTATCGTTCACAGAGGCTGATTTTACGATTTAGAGAACACGATACCTTAATGCCATTAATACCCTACAGGAACTTATATCTATGGGAGTTGTCCCTATCGTGAATGAAAATGACACCATCTCCGTTAGTGTGAGTGAAAAATTGCCTGTTGAATCCCTGTAATAGTCCGCTTGACCTTATGAACAGGAGATTAAATTTGGTGACAACGATACTCTTTCAGCCATCACCGCTGCAATGATTCATGCAGATTATCTCTTCCTTCTTACAGACGTCGATGGACTATACACAGCAAACCCCCGGAAAGATCCAAATGCTAGGCTCATAGAAGAAGTTGAATCAGTATCGGCCATTCGCAATCAAGGTTGGTGTATACACTTTTGGTGGTCCTTCGGCCTTTCTTCTTATCATGGTCCTCTTTGTTTTAAGTAAGCACGACGACATTAGGGTCCAACCTTGGAACAGGCGGAATGGAGACAAAGTTAATTGCAGCAGACATCGCCACTGCAGCTGGTGTAACTACTGCTATCATTTCAAGCAAACATCCCGAGAACATTTTGAATGTCATCGAATACCACCAACGCAACTCTCTAAAAGCACTCTCAGAACCTTCTACTCCTTGTGACCCTCTATCAGGTCGCACTAGTCCCACTTTAGCCATGAAAAAACTCGATACTTCTGCTATCCAGGCTGGTGAAGTCGATGATCGTCGCTCAGCTACCTTCCGACCACCTCATACGTTATTCAAAGCCTCCCCAGCACCACTCCGTGATCTCAAGTCCTGGACGAGTCATACACTATTCCCTGCCGGAAGTGTGATCATTGATGCAGGCGCACATTTGGTCCTTTCGCGTCGGGAGTCTGGAGGTAGATTGCTGGCAGTGGGGGTCCGCGGTGTACTGGGTGCTTTTGCATCTGGTCAGGCGGTCCGGATCTGCATCGCACAAGGCGATTCGATTTCCTTTGCATCGCAAGAAGCGGCTCGCGAGAAGTATAGAGAAGGTTTCGGCTCAACAAGGCCAGGAACTCCCACTATGACAACCCTTTCAGAAGTGGCATCACTACAAGGAGAAGAATATTCAAAAGACAATATTCATGCTATTTTGGATACAGATCCAAGTTCAGGAGACAGGAGCCCAGAATTCACAGAGGCTAACTTAATTGAGGTTGGCCGAGGGCTTGCAAACTATAACTCGGTCCAAATCACTCGTGTTAAGGGGCTGAACAGGTGTGTATGTCCTCTTCCGTATTGAACGAATACTGATACTTCGAAGTTCGCTTTTGACACAGGTCCTGGGATATGCAGACTCAGAATATGTGGTCGAAAATGTCACAATCCGAGTACCTCCGTGACATATCTGTGAAATTTGAACGTGTTGCCCAATACAAGTTGTATTTGAACGTGTATTGCCCAGTTTGGATATCTTGACTGAGGTTTTATTTATAAATACTGATTTAATAATTTTTATCCTAACTCCACCAAGTCTCCTCTGTCTGTTCCTCAGTTCATCCCCCTGTTAATGTTTTGATTTGTCGTTCTCTCTCTCTCTGTTTCATGCACCACAATAACTCTATCCGTATCTTGACAGGTGTGTTCTACCTATTACTCCCAGTGTTAAAGAGCTCTAACATTCTGCCAGGCAACAGCCACCCCGAGCTCGCTCAAGCTGTGGCTGAGCGGTGAGCTCTTTTGAGTCGCCTTTAGGAAATGCGACTTTAACCGTCGTCCATCGAAATTATGATTCTTGACATCATCAGGCTGAATGTCCCGCTTGTCCCTGTCACAGTCAAAAAATTCTCCAACGGAGAAACCAACGTCAAAATTTCAGAATCTGTGCGAGATGAAGATGTGTTCATCCTTCAGTCTGGCTGCAGCGATGTCAACGACAACTTGATGGAACTCCTGATTCTGATTTCTGCCTGTAAAACAGCCTCCGCACGCAGGATCACTGCCGTCATACCTTGTTTCCCTTATGCCCGCATGGATAAAAAAGACCAGTCCAGGGCACCAATCACAGCGAAGCTGGTAGCAAACATGCTCGTGGTTGCGGGTTGTGATCATGTCATTACGATGGACCTTCATGCAAGCCAAATTCAGGGCTTTTTCGACATCCCAGTAGATAATCTGTGGTCGGAACCATCAATGGTTTCGTACATCAAGCAGAGTATTCCTGGGTGGGCAAACGGCATTGTTGTTAGCCCAGATGCAGGCGGTGCCAAGCGGTGAGTAATTTTCGCTGACGTCTATGATGGGTCACGGGTCTCAAGTCTGCTCCAGTGCAACGGCAATGGCAGATAAACTCGGAATTGAATTTGCCCTTACTCATCGGAAGCGTGAGGGGAAATCTCAGACTGCTCCAGAACGAATCGAAATTCTTGTTGGCGATGTCAAAGACAAAGTGTGTACAAGCTTCCCTCCAACCCATGTGGTATAATGTAATATTGTACCAGGTTGCGATCCTCCTCGATGACATGATTGACACTGGCACCACCCTCGCTCTTGCCGCTCGAACCCTGCAAGAGAAAGGTGCCAAGTCTGTCCATGCGCTCATATCGCACGGTACTATTGTTAGGCCCTTTTGGTCAGCGCTCTCAGCTAATTATATGATCAAGGTCTTCTATCGGAAGCCAACCTAAGCTTGATAGATGCGCTGCCCATCGAGAAGCTTGTGGTATGTTCGTCTATTTACAAGAAGAGATTAATGCTGAGATGATCAGGTCACCAATACCATTCCGCAAAAACAACATCAAGACTTATGTTCCAAGTTGATCACTATCGACATAAGCCCAACGATCGCCGAAAGTATTCGTAGAACGCACAATGGTGAAAGTATCAGCCTTCTCTTTGGCGATTGGGCCGATACCCCGAGCCTAGCTATAGTATAAAAACTCCCTTCTGGTAGCTGTTGTAATATTCATGCATTCGTAGAAATATACTCGTATATTACTTGGATTGGCATACTATTGGCATACTTTGTTGTTATATAATATGTATTTCACATTTCATTCTCATCATTTGTTATGACAATCGGCATACATTCGGCATATGGTTAATAAAGAATTCATCACGTATTGGAATCCCTTGGTGGTGCTTTCGCAGCATCCCTATCAGTAGAAAGTATTGCTTCAACATTTGCACCTATTTTAAGACGATCCTCGATGCTGAGCGTCGGTGCCGCATATCCCAATCCTGATACATTATTAGAGGTGGCTGGTGTCTAAGATGGAGAAAACATACTCAATGACGAATATTGACTCGGTAGCTCCTCTGAGTAAACCGGAAGTGTTGATAGGTCAAGGCCATAAGACTGACCTAACCACGCAACTCGATCTTCGTGATCCCTGTCCATCATAATTATAGGTGATATATTCGACGATGAGAATTTTGACCTTACATGCGCTAAAAAAAATTCGCATTTATGTCAATGAGATGCAACTCAGCGAATAAATTAAATACTCTTACTTCTTGTCGTGTCAAGGGATGGATCAAGACACTATTCATTCAACATCGTTAGTGTTCAATATGCCCAGAATAGGATGGGCTGGCACACCTCAAGTTGCCTCTATTGAGACACATGTATGAGTAAACCGCCGAAAATGTTTCGGATGGGCACCATATTTCATATGAACCTGTGACAAGTAGTGGAGTTGAGAAGGAAAAACTTTTTTGGGTTGTTCCACAGATCACCGGTACTGACCGACAGGATGCGGTCCGATCGGACCAGTATTGACACGGAATAAAGGAACAGCGACAAACGCCCCATCACGACGGAGGCAAAGTACTGCATCTCGGAGTTTCAGTGCTGCTTGATGCTCCTCGTTGTTGTTCTGGTGAAAGTAGATATCTTTTCTCAGAGATTCATCATCACCAGAATTGATGGTACGGGGAGAAGGAGTTCGTTTTAGCAAGTGCTATGATTCTGGGGTTTCGACCTACGAAAATGCCATTCCCTTTGTATTAGGATGATGAGGTCGCATCGGTACTGAGATATGTCGAAGGGAATGGATCGTACTTAATCTCGGATTCAACGACGGTCTTGAGGTCCGTCTGAGGTTCTGAGACCTTCCTGGCATCTTTGAGTTCAAGAGTCGTGGCCATTGACAATCAAGGATAAAGATAAGGAAGTCGAAAGGTTGAAAACTGAGCTTGGAAAAGACTTGGGTACTTGGTGGGAGAGACTGGGATTCCGATGGAACTGATAGATATTACTAACTGGTCCGAGAACTTCGTACTCATCTTCTTGATCAACAGAAAATAAAGGTGCACCAACAGCTGTAGTTGGGCTTACCAAATTACAATGACCTCAACATTCCCAGGCTAACTACGAGTGACGTAGACCATTCGTAGACCATTTGTAGACCATTTCATAATGTCGAAAAGGCCTCTACGGATAGCATTCCTTCATCCTGACTTAGGCATTGGTAATCTCATTACCTTTTCTCTTATTTCGTGAGCGATAAACTCATGACTCCCCAGGTGGAGCTGAACGTTTAGTAGTTGATGCTGCTCTAGGCCTGCAAAATCTTGGCCATAGAGTCGATGTATACACTTCACATTGGGATCCACAGCACTGCTTTGAAGAAACAAAAAATGGTATGGCTATATGTATCATCCGGCGTATGAGATTCTAAACCAATTGTAATTAGGTTGTCTGAACGTTCGCTACATCAAACCGCCTTTTCCTCGATCAATAAGGGGAAAGTTCCATATCCTTTTTGCTCATGCAAGGCAGCTACATCTCACCAGTCACCTTCTTTTGCGTCAAGGACCCCCATATGATGTCTACTTTGTTGACCAACTTTCGACTTGCATTCCCCTGCTACGTGCAGTTGGTAAAACTCGAGTGGTCTTTTATTGTCATTTCCCTGACAAATTACTCGCCAATGGAACGTATTTTTCTGGTGAAAACCTGGTGAGGGAACAAGGCAGTCTGTTGAAAAGAATATATCGTTATCCTATGGATTTGCTCGAAGAAATGACGACAAGTGCGTCGATTAAACTTGAGCTGAATATAATATACCATTCTAATTCTATCTTGATAGGACAAGCTGATGTGATCCTTGCGAATTCCAAGTTTACTGCTCGTGTGTTCAGATCGTATTTTCCTTCAATTCAATCCAATCCGGATGTCGTATACCCTGGCATCAATATCCAAGCCTACACGACTCAAGTAGATCTCACAGATCCAGAGATCACAAAAATAACATCGTACGTGAATCATTCATCCTCATGTTCATGAACGAACTTATAAGTGAGGTCAAGTCAGAGACCTACTCTGCTTTCTTTGAATCGCTTTGAGAAGAAAAAGAATGCAGCATTAGCGATTGAATCTTTTGCTAGATTGAAAAAACTGCCGAGCTTCGAAGGTCTGCGCCTCGTGCTTGCAGGTGAGTGATATATGTCCAGTGATTGTCCTAGACTTAAGCCATCTGCAGGTGGTTACGACCCGAGGTTGCGAGATAATACCGAGACTTTGGATTCCCTCATAGAGCTTGCTCAATCACATTCTCTGGCCTACGCTCTAGAAGCTCCTGATGAATCCACCGTTCTGACCCACACCAAACCATATTTCCCCGATGTCTTATTCCTCCTCAATTTCACGACTGCTCAACGCACCGCTCTACTTCATAGTTCCTCTACAAAAGTCCTTGTCTATACCCCCACCAATGAGCACTTTGGCATTGGACCTGTTGAAGCAATGGTTTGTGGTGTCCCAGTTCTGGCATGTGACAGTGGGGGTCCGACAGAAAGTGTCGTTGACGATTCGACTGGTCTACGCACTGGTTGGTTGCGTCCTCCTGATCCAGAGGTCTGGGCAGAAACTTTGCGAGAGATCCTCAATCTTCCTCCTCATGACAAACAAAGTCTCTCTAGTCGTGGAAAACAGCGGGCTCGTGAGGTTTTCAGCATAGGTGCTATGTCAGAGAGGATAGAGGGAGCTCTGATGAAAGCTGTCTCGTTGGGGAAGGTCAATGGTCCTAGTGTAACCCATTTGACTGGTCTTTTAGTCGTAATTACTTGCATTCTTCTCTCTCTTTCTCTTCCCTTTTGGTGACTGTGCACTACTACTACTGGGATTGCTGATGTTCAGAACGAACACGACACGCTTTCCATGTTATTGGTAAACGCGTACCATTGATGCTCGCCTGAGACAAACGAGTTGAAAACAGTCATCACAAAAAGTGTATCAGAATCAACCGACCCCTTAAACACACAATTGTCTGATCATCGTCTGATCATCGTATTGCTCACAGGTTGCCACTATATAATATGTACGCCATGATTTAGTGAAAGTTTTACTGCCACCAAATCTCTGCATTCAGCTAGACGAGACATGTCCACCATGTTGAATTTCTTTTTCTTGTCATTCTGAATTCTGAGGCTTGGAGAAAGAGGTACTCTATGAAGTTTTGCAGAGCCTCACAACAAGGCCTGACCTTTGAAGGTCCGTTGACTATAAAGCTCCAGTTTGATTGGATATTAGTCTAGTATCTGATTCTACTCGGACTTTTACTGTAACCGAACCCATACATTGAGTGTACACTAGTCATTGTTTTGAAGTAGCCTATTATGAATCGAATTCACTAGTCTGCGACCCTGCATGTGACTCGAAGGTGTTAAAGGGTGGCACACATCGCAGTAGAGTCCGGCCATGAAGTCTCTGCTCCCTTTTGTCATTCTCTGCTGCTCCCTCGTATCTGCCGTCCCATTCAACGATGCCCAAGTCGTCCTCGACCGCGTGCCCTCAGCACAAGACATTTTCAAAGTTACCGATGGGCTCAAGCATTCCGTGGCCGACTACCTACAAGACAGCAAGAAAGAGATATTGAAGGGAAAAGTAAACATGCAGAAATGGATACATGCAGGAAAGGAATACATCAAGCAGGATAACCTCCTATGTAAGTTGACCATCCCAAAACACATCAACGGAAAAGTAAACTCACATGTCTTTTGTTAGACGAGCATTTCTCACTTCCTGCTTTCAGCACTTACAAACTGAGGATCACCGAGCCGGAGCTTTGCGACCCCTCTGTGAAGCAGTATTCCGGCTACTTGGATATCGCGGAGGATAAGCACTTGTTCTTCTGGTCGGTTCCTGTGATTTGAAAGTCTTACTGGGGTTAACATTTCATAAAGGTTCTTTGAATCGCGGGTAGCGCCGAAGTATGCTCCTCTTCTTATGTGGCTTAATGGAGGGCCTGGATGCAGCTCCTCAACCGGATTACTTTTTGAACTCGGTCCCTGCAGTATCATCAATGAGGGCCATAACACAACTTTCAACCATTTCAGCTGGAATCATCGTGCAAATATCATATTCTTGGATCAGCCTGTCAACGTCGGTTACTCTTATGCTGACGGTGATACCACCGTTGATTCTAGCCCTGCTGCCGGTAAAGATGTTTACGCTTTTCTTGAGCTATTTATGAACCGTTTCCCTCAATACTCCGAGAAACCTTTCCACCTCGCTGCGGAAAGCTATGGTGGCACATACGCTCCCAACATCGCAAAAGTTATCCATGATGCTAATAAGCAGCTTGCCATTGCTCCCACTCCTGGGTTGAAGCACATCAACCTCGCTTCTGTCATCCTCGCGAACGGTCTCACGGACCCGTATATCCAGATGGCCTCGGTGCCTGACTATGCTTGTAATGGCCCTTTTCCTGTTTTCAATCCGGAAGGACCGGAATGCAAGGCTCTCCGTGCTAAGGTTCCCGTTTGTCAACGGCTCATTAAAGCCTGTTACCGATTCAGCTCCCGACTCACATGTGTACCTGCCGAGCTTTACTGTAATGCCCAACTTCTCGGCCCAATAATGAGTACGTTTACTTGATCTAATCTCGTTCTATCTAACTGATTTTACAATAGAGACTGGACTCAACCCGTACGACGTGAGAAGGAAGTGTGACAGAGAAGCAGATGGACCCCTTTGTTACAAGCAAATGCAGTGGATTGAGACCTGGATGAACAAACCTCAGAATAAGGCTGCCCTAGGTGTCAATCCCGAAAGGACTTTTGAGTCCTGCAACATGAATGTTAATCAAGCTTTCACCATGAACGGCGATGCCATGCATAATTCTGCGCTCCTGCTCCCTGAGTTGATCGAAGATGGTATCCGCCTTTTGGTTTATGCCGGAAACGCTGGTGCGCTCTGCAGTTTTTTTTGTTCTGTTTGGTTTTATGAACCATTATCTTGACTTCAGATATCATGTGCAACTATATTGCAAGTGTTTTTCCTGCGCTGAAGGCCGAGTCTGTATCATTGATTCACTTACCTTAGGGCAACGAACGATGGGTTGAAAATCTCGAAACACAATTCGCTGACGAATTCAAGAAGGCCAAACCCCTTCCTGTCAATACTATCAATACCGGAGTACAGATAGGAGAGGTTCGCACCGCCGGTGGTTTTGGTATCACGGCAGGAAACATTTCGTTTGTCACCATTTGGGACGCAGGGTTTGTTATTTCTTGACTCGTCTTCTCGAGTGGTATTGAGCATGGATTTTTTTAGACATATGGTACCTTATGATCAACCTTTGGGTGCTTCGGTGCGGCCTTGCTTTTATATCGTCCCAGAGCAATGTCTCTAAATTCTAACATGCGTACTATAGGACCTGATCATACGCTGGATAACGAACCATCCCTTGATGAAGGAATTGCCTCAGGATTAAGTCGAACAATCAGTTTTCTTGAGAAAGGTCAGGACGTAGTAGATCTTGGACATTGTAGTGTGCCTTTAGCTCTCGAGGCATTTTCTTTGTTTGTAGCCCTTGATACCTATATATACACTTGTTGCGACTTCATCCAGCCCTCTGCTCTGATGTCAGTTTGCATTCGCAATATCACACAGCCTACTCTGAAGATGCAACCTGTCTACATTGAATTGAGAGATTGAGTTTGAAAAGTGCTACCTAGGTTGTGTTGTTGTACATATTGTACTTGCGTTATCAGCAGATGCTTACCGAGCGCGTCAGTCCAAGCCGCTTTTTATGAACGTACCTGCGTGTTCAAAGTAGTGGGGCAGAGGTTATCAATTCAATCAAAAGCAGTTTAATTTGATTTCGGCAATGCAACAAGCGATGAACAATAGCTAGGTCCGACAACAACTTGAGCTTCAGCTGACAGAGCAATACTAGTTAATAATAAATAAATCATAAACAAGGGTAATGTTTGCCGGAAGAAAAAAAGGATACCGAGGAATTGAATGAGTAAGCGTTGGTCTTGAAGATACGGACTCGGTAAATGTGACAGCGAATCAGAGGAAAGGAAAAAAAGATAGTGGATTTGACAACAAAACAACAGTCCCCTTTCGCCCCCTTGCAACACACGGACTACCAGAACAATGGGGGCATGCCGGCCAGAGTGGTATACTCGAGAATTGGATCAGGCTCGCAATCAGTAGCCCCGTAGTATGGATAGTAGCTTTGATGAACGAAGTCTTGGGGGAGTCCCATTGGAATGTTCCAGGGCTCGACCACGTTGTCGACAGGGTAATACTGATTTTGTCCCGTAAAGAAGTTGTAATTCGGGTCCATGATAGGTTGCATGTAATCAAAACCTGGCTCGACGTTCTGCACCATCGGCATCGGTGCCGATAAGTCGTACCCTCCGAAGAACACACCTGGGCCATCTATACCTGCGTTGCTTGACGTGGAGGCGACGTACGACTCCTAAGAGAAGATAATGAGTAAACGTCCCTTCAATCGTTGTTCGAAAAAATCATACCTGACCAAAGTAACCCCGCTCAACATCTGGAACGTGACGGGGCGCTTCGAGATCCGGAGACCATCCATACAATGTTGAGGGGACCGAGAAACTATCAGAAGCAGGTGCAGGTTTAGGTACGGGGGCGGGCGCATGTTCAGGTTGGGGGGCGGGCACAGGTTCGGGCTCGGGGGCGGGCACAGGCGCAGGGGCGGAGACGGTATCACTCTCAACACGTTGTTTAGAACGCTTTCGACCAGTAGATCCTTTCTTCTTTGTCGAAGGACGTCGGGGGCTGGGGCTGAAACGGTAGAAAGGGTACCTGATCGCGTGTTCTTCGCGTTCTTGTTTTGCAAGCTCCTCGAAGGGCTGCTTTTCCACGGGACTCAATTGGCGCCAAGCTGTAGCTGCACGCATAGAAAGTGACGGCTCGAGAGATTGGCCTGAGATGGTGGTGGTGCGCATGCGAGACCCTTGCTGACGGAGATATTCCTGGATCCATGAACAGCGGAATATGATGAACGAGTTCCTGGGGCGAGGCACCTCAGGTGCTCCTTGTGGGGGACGAGGGCGGGGAACCAGACGCATAGTGACAGGTCGTAAAAGGAGGGGGTCATCATCTGAAGGAGCGGACGATGGAGAGAGTGGTGAGAACGAGGGGCCGGGTTCTGATGGGGTATCCAAAGTGACCAACTGATAAGCCATTCCCGAAGGTGGGGTCCATCCAAGAAGCCTGTTTCCTGTGGGTTGGGACATGGCAATGCAGAGGACACGAATTCAAGTCGCTTGGAGTGCAACTTAGGCCCTTTTTATCGGCTCCTCACAGAGAAATATTGTCAGCACTGTTATTCGGCATGCTCAGATATCATCCTTGAATATAGATCGGAGATTTATCTGCAGCCATTAATCTAGATCAGTCTATTTCGGTTCTTCACAAGGTTTTCCACATCACCAGTTGTCTCAATGAGACATCCCAATTTTGGAAGATCTTGATTCGAATTCTTGATAATACAATAATCTTCAGCTGAGTGCTGCGCATGTTCAAAGTTTGGAACCAGATGGAAACCCACTAGCAGCCCACATAAAATTGCATAAAAAAACTCTTGTAAGCTAGCCCAGGTTATTTTTTGGTTTTAATCCGGAGCCTGAGTCCAAGGGTGCTCAATGAACAATATTAGGACAATGACCAGCTGATTCCAGTGATAAGAGGTTGAGGACTGTAGTTTCTGCAATATTTGCAAGCGCCTCTTGTGTAAGGAAGGCCTGATGACCCCTAATACGTATTCTCAGCAACTCAATGTCTTGACAAATGGAATGACAAACGTCATAAAAACATTATAAAAAGATAAGAGACGAGCAAAGACATCATCATGGATGACTTTTGCACTCGAGTCTGCAAAGAAATAATTTGATTCCTGCTCGTAGACATCCATGCCTACAGCAGAGACATGGCCAGATTTTAATGCACTATAGGCCTCCTATCAACAATCATGTTCTTGCACAAATCACTCAGATCACACACCGTATTAATGCATATGTGTCAATTAAGCCTCCTCTTGAGGTATTTATTAAAATGACTCCTTCCTTCATTTTTCCCAGTGTGTTGTCGTTGATGATATACTTTGTCTCTTCTGTCAGGGGGCAGTGCAAGCTGATGATATCGGATCTCTCTAATAGCTCTTTCAGATCGTTGACATAGTCAATTCCATATTCTGTGGCGAGAGGAGACGGGAAAGGATCGTATGCGATGACATTACAGCAAAATCCCTTCGACAGGATCCTTCCTGTTAATAACCCGATGTTTCCGGTACCAATAAGCCCGACTGTCCTTGCATGGAGGTTAAAGCCCAACAGGCCATCGAGAAGAAAATTTCCTTCTCGAACCCGATTATATGCTTTGTGATACTTGCGCACGACAGTCATGATCATCCCCACAGTAAATTCAGCCACAGCTTCCGGGGAATAAGCCGGCACACGGGCGACTTGGATATTATACTTGGCAGCGGCCGCTAAATCGACGTTGTTGTGGCCTGCACATCGCAAAGTGACGAATCTCTGAGTAAATCAAGGTCATTGGTGCCACAATATATGTTCAGGTGGGCTGGCGTACCACTCTCAAGTGGCTCAAATGCCTGATCACCTCTGCATTGCAAACATCGTTAACAAAGAGGCAAACGGCGTCATTCCCGTCGGCCAATTGAACCGTCAACTCATCAAGCAATGTTTCTATGAAAGTGAACTGTATATTTGACCCTTGGGCCGCTTTGGAGAGTGATTCGACGTCGTACTACGATTTTGAGATTGGGCTTTGAGATTAGAACCTCAGATATTCACCTTATGAGTACCATAAACTGCAACTTTCATTGGTGCTTGTCGAATTCACTGCAGAAAGGGTAGAAGAAACTGGATGAGTGAACGCCGTGAAATACGATGTGATTATCCAAAAAAAGACTGATCGGGAATCGCGTTAGCAACAAACAGACTTCCGGATTTGATAAAAGGCAACCAAAAATTCTTCCGGCAGCTGGTCTACAACATCTTTCAACATCTCAGCGGCTGTGATCCTGATAGCGTGGATCAAGGAAAATCCTGTGAACCAGGAACCAGCTCTACCATCATACAACATCCAACGGAAAAATGTCGTGACATGCAGGGAGTCCACTGTGACAATGTAAAGGCCATTCTACTGTCTGTATATGAAAAAATAGGCAGCTTCGAAGGAGAATTTCCATCTGCCAGCCCTCGATGCTGAATTATAAATATAAATATCTAAATCAAAGTAGTGCAATCGTTACAGGTAAATCTTCAAAGTAGGCCAAGTTTAATTATAGGCTTGGACTCGATAGGGACTAGTACAGTAAGATGGGATAACCAAGTCCATCCTCCATCCATCCAGACATAAACTTTCTGTTATGATCGCGTCCAGACGTAAACTCTTATGATCACTCTTATGATCGTCGCTTAGATAATCTATGAAAAGGCAAGATTTATTTTATTTTGTGAGATGAAAATTTCTCGGATCAGTATGTTTATTGTTGGCCGAAGTCAAAGCGCACACGCTAGCCCCACATGAATGCCGAATCTATGTCTAAAACAACATCTATAATGTTTGACTTTATCAGAGGATAAGTCTCTCTCCCGGCGATTTATCACAAACTGTGATGGAGGACTCAACACCAATGAACCAATTAATGAACCAATTAATCTAACTATTTTGGAATTCTGAATCACAATGATGGCGCAGCAGATGACGCAAGACAATCTTTTTTTTCCGAGTTTAATCTCCGAAGCAGTGTATGGGCAGTTTATGGCTGTTGGTGCATGATGTTGACTGTGAAAAAAGACCAAGTTCTGTGGTGTGCCAGACCAAGATACGAGCCTGCAGGTGCTGACAGTGGCATTTAATGTCAGTGAGACAGAGATCTGGGCCAAGGCTGTTCCGAGAAGTAGATAATGACGTGTGTGGAGATGATCAATGAGTCAACAAAAGTCATGATATAGCCCCGGTTTCATCATGGAACTAGTCTTAGTCGGCCAACTCAACACCGGAACGAATTTGATCCTTTTTGTCTACTCAGAATTACTCTCCGCAGCCCTCCCCGAGTTGCCCCCCGTTTGAGTATGCTGCGCCTCTTCCCACA
>Ga0153948_1001028_pt1 | contig 14744 bp, 7 predicted proteins | sample TSNJ032MetaG_FD_104696 | JGI IMG/M metagenome (GOLD analysis project Ga0153948, IMG submission 104696) | Attine ant fungus gardens microbial communities from New Jersey, USA - TSNJ032 MetaG | ecosystem: Host-associated > Fungi > Mycelium > Unclassified | place: USA: New Jersey, Wharton State...
CCTGACCAGCGAGTAAACTTGAATGCGAACGAGGGACGTATCTGTCTGTCATTTGCCCTGGCGTTTTTTTTGGGTTGTTGACTCGATTGCGTGGGTGGTATCATTTCTCTGCGCTTGGATGATTTTTTCTTCTCTTCTCTTTCTTTGGATGGACGAACGTCTAAGTCGTGGGCTGACTCTCATACCCTTATGACCTGCTTCGGTCGGTTTCTCACAGAAACCTTGGACTTTAGCTTTGATGCCCTTGCCCTACTTCTGTTCATCCCTGGACCTACTCCCTTACTCATTGATGCAGATGATCACATGTACAAGCTCTCTATTGTCATCGTACTTGCACGTCATTTGCTGTTTCTAACGTTTGCGTTGTTGTCGTGACATTTGTATATGTGTTTTATTTCTGTGTCTTGTTTATTGTCTTGCTTGATTGTTTCTCCTTTAATTGTATCGTGATACGTACAAATTTGGAAAGATTGGCGTTTTTATTGTTGCGGTGATTACGACTGTTGTAGTCCTAATTGTTTTTTGTGTCTCATTTAACAATGTAACGTTGGTTCTTTCCAGAAAAAGTGATTGAACTACCAATGTTGTGGGTTTTGAGCGATTTACGCAATTAAGGTTGGCAGTGAATCCACAGAGAGCGTTTTGTATTTATATACCGCAACAAGCAAACAGGTGCTAAGACGCGGTGGGTAAGGTACACTACTGACTACACCCGAGCTTCAGGGGTGATTAACTGGAGTCATTGCAAGTTAGGTATGAATGTTGATGGCGGGGTAGATGGCTCCTCTGTGGGGTTATGTAGGTTGGAAATGAATGTGTTCATACGTATTGATAGGTAATGTAAGGGAACTTGACCTTGACAGTGTTATGATTCATGTCAACTGGGAGTTTGAGATTCGGTCTCTATGAAGTCTGTAAGGAGCCCAGCTTTGATGTGTGGGGTGTGGACTGTGTCGATGGGAAGTGGCCATTTTTTGTGAAGCCCGGATTTCTCCAAGAAGGATGCCAGAGCTTTTATGCCATCCTTGGTGTCCAGGAGGTCAGGTAGGTACAGTGTTTGTGATACCTCGCGTAAAGCAATATGGTATCTTTCGTAGGTAGGGTAGGATTGAATAACATGATCTCATGTCTGTATTGGTTCGCCAAACCTCCACCTAGGTAGCTGTGTCCTGTCCTGCATTGCAGAAGTTGTCTGAATACCTCTCTCTTGCCTGCTAGTTCCAGGATGTGAGGTGGGGGGATAGAGGGATGGTGGTATCCGGTTAACTGTTGCCCAGCTACCTTGTTAGCTATGGTAGTCTAGTTCCTCTTCAGATATTCACACGCGCGTCGGGTATCAGTGGGATGGATGGCTCTGACAATAGACGCATATCTGTAGGGTCATGTCCGCTAGTTTCAAACTCTAGAAGTTAAGCGAGTGATGGCGGACATTGAATTGGATAAAAAATAACCAACGTGCAAATTGAGTGCTATCCGTGGGCGGTTTGTATTTCGGTCAGAGAGTATTTAGACAGGTCAGGGTCGCGAAACCCTACCTAATACGGGCATGTCTGGCTATGATAGTGAGGATGACGACTACGACCTGCTGGCGTTGCAGCTGCTTCTGCTCGAATGGGAAGCTGAGGAAGAGGCCTTGAACGATAAAGAAGAGGAGTGGGCAACGTTGGGGAAAGGCGGAATTTCGTATTTGCTGCTTGACGGTGACAAGCAACGAGCGAAGAGTCCCAATCGACGAGGGTGACGTTGATGACGATGTTGGGAGGGGACGGCCCGAGGAGGATTTCCAAACATCAACACATAAGAATGAGATCAACAGAGCCCAACCCTAGATTCGGATTGCCTAAAATGGGTTTAGCATCTAACAATTCGACAGAAATGCGTTTGGAGCAGGGTCCCAACCCTCCTCCAAATTTCGAGTCCAGCGGAGGGGCTTGAAACTCAATGCCAGGAACATGGACTTAGCGATGTCATCCGGCATCCCGGCATCGCTCGGCTAGCGGAGCTTTAATTATATCCAAATATCATTCTGACCAGACGACCCTACGGATATGCGTCCAATGAAGAGAGTAGGGTTGCTTCTTCAGATAGCTAGTCTGCCCATTCGATAGGTCTTGACTGGTTTAGGAGCTTGCGTCCTAAGTTCTAGCCATTCCTTTAGTGGCCATTTTATCGTCAAGATCACCTGAAAGTCGCTAAACGAGCCTAGAAACCCCTTATCTGTCAGCTCTCCTATTGTGACCGACAGCAACACATGCGGACAATATCCTGTCTCCCGAAAATGCGATTGCTGGTCCATCCCATGCTGTCAAATATTGTGTCTAATGATGTCGAAAACTGTACCACTATCGATCTAGTCGTGGCGTTTTGGTGTTATTCTGCTTCAGAACAGATCTTTTCAGGTATCCAGAACATATATTTGAGCCTCGTCTCTTGGATGGAAATTCCTCAAGTCAACCTCTTCGAACTATTTCACTCATTTTACTCTCAACACCACCACAATGTACTCCAAGTTGATCTCCTTCATTATCTTCATCTCTGTCGCTGTCGCCGTCCCGACCATATCAGTTCAGAACCAGAGTTGCAACTCTAAGTCTATTCACTGCTGTAACCAAGTCCACTCTTCTAAATCCTCGATGATTCAAAATCAACTCGAGAACACCTCTGGTTTTTTCGGTCACTTTTTCGGTCTTGGCTGCGTCCCTGCCGCGGGACAGGGTGCCGCTGGCAACAATTGGTTAGTTGTTCGTTTGATATACAAGTAAATATATGCTCATCGTTTTCAGTGCTTCTCACACTTTATGCTGCTCAAACACCGAAATCAGTACTGTTTTTTTTTTTCCTTCCAGATTTTATCATTCACTCACTTTCTTATAGATGGGTATTTCACGTATGGCTGCAAGCCTTTTAATTTCAATCCCTAGATAGGCTATTTGTGTATCCGACCGATGTATTGGCAGGCTTCAATTATAATACGCATTCAATGGGTGTAACTTGTGGAGTCCTAACCTTGAGAGTTTGATCAAAAGCTTCCGAGGATAATTTACAATTGATCGAAGTTCACAGGAACCGAGGTCGCGACTGAGGCTCAAACTTGCACATAAACAAGGGTTAGGGTCACTAAGGGTTCGAACATGGCTCTTTTGTCTCCATTCGTTCGTCCTAGTTGAATATGACACTCTTGGGACCGTCTCTCATAGCCTATTACTGTCCCGACTCATTTATATCATCCTTCAAAGCAATAGGTTGACCTCGTTGAATAGCTCAATCTTGTGCAGATTTGACAACTGAATGACGGTGAAGCCTCCATTGGTACTAGAGTACATGGATGTAGGACGATGTGTGTTGTATTTCTAAAATAAGATCCATCTGGTCCTTTGATCTGGACTGTGAACTGGACTGATGACCCTAGTCCCGGTCTTGCTCGCGGTCTTACTGCCTATCGAGGAGTTCAAGGCACTTTATTGGTATTTCTACCTCTGGACGGAGGATCGATTCTTTATAATTTTAATCTATTTTATTAAAACAATAAACTGGGTATTGAGTGGGTGCGTTCTCTTGGGCTAGCAATTTCTCATAGGAGGCGTCGATCCGCACTGTAATGCGTTTTCACTTTCTTGTCTTCTTCATTTCTTCCCTCTTTCTCATTTCTTTTTATGTATTGCATCATGTACGCTACTGCGGACTACATTCGAGCACCGCAATTTTATTTGGCTTACAACGTCCTTGACAATCAGTAGAGGGAAAATCAGAAGGAGATTGAAATAGACAGCAATGAGTTGGGATATGCACAAGTCCATTGTGACCTGTGAGCAATTCCGTGATGCTTCTTCTTTTCCTAGTTTGAATATGGTGGTCCCGTTGACAGATTAAGAGTCAAAACAGAGAATTGTTGAGGGTAGACCTGGTAACATAGGTAAGTTAGAACAATATCGTATTTAATCTTCGGCGGAGTCCCAAATTACACCATAACATGTGAGACAATACGTCTTATCAACTCGCAAAATTCAGACTCTTATTCGTCCACTCGCTACGCCTATCTTGTCAATGGACAATAAAAAAAAGAGCCATTCCTTTAATGGCTATCCTATCTTGCCTTCGTTCGGAATTCTTCTGCATCCACGATCAGCGAATGTCAAAGCAAGCAAGTCGGAAACGGAGTCTTCTGGAATGCAAGTCTCCAACATTGTATGACTTCCCGTAGGAATCTGGGAGAATCTGGGAGTGTTACATAAACCTTATTCTATGGTCTGAGGAAATCTGGGAAAAATGCAATTCCCGTAGCAACACTCCTTAGATGTGACATCACTATGTCACACACACGTCTTGTACATGTTTGTGCTGCAACACAGTACACAGTATTAAGACAAATCATGAATTCAATTCTCTTGAGGCACCCTAAGGACAAGCTATTACTTGCAAACTGTGCAATACTTGGCATTATATATCATATCATTCAGGCATGTAATGACAATGCCGCAAAATGAGATCTCCACTGTCTTGAACCTGCGTTTTCTTGGGAAATAGCTCATATGGAGCTGATAGAGGAAAAACGTCAGCAAAAGAAATTGTGAGCCTATATCCGTCTCTATAGTAGATGCCATCAGGAGGAATTCTGTATGTAAATTTGATCCGACTATCCATAAAAGGCTAGAAAATATCTAGGGAGGTCTAGGGAAGTCTGGCAAGGGGTCCAGACCCCTGTGCAGATCATCGTATCTAGGGAAGTCTGGGAGACCACCCTAATTTGAAATTCATGCTCGGCATCTCGGCATGGAGCAATCTAGGGAAATCTATGTAACACCGATTTCCCTAGACTGCCTACGGGAAGTCATCCATTCATTCGCAAAATGAATTTACGCGTGACCGAGCCAATGCCGATGTGTGGAGCCTGAGGATGTTCAATTCCAACAAAGAAGATACCTCAAGAGGGAACAAAGAACAATACAAAGAAGGCAATCTTTTTCTCATCCATCGTGTTTTAAAATCCAATAGGAAGAGATGAAAGAAGGAAGCTGCCGATTAGAAAGAGCGAAAAGGAATCCTTGTATGCGCCCAGACACATCTGACAACTGAGATCTTAGTGGTGCTTTATGGTGTGGACATAATCTCAAGATTAGTTCCCATCATTGTGGGAGAAGCGCGAGAAAAGGGAGGTACTTAAGGGGCAGGATAGCAGCAGGGAAGGGGGCGTAACTTTCGTTCCTCCAGTGCGCGTCCCTTGTTCAAATCTTCTCCCCTCTTTTCATAGGCAGTGGAGAGTACTTAAATAAGAGACGAACACCTGAGTAAACCTTCAAAGTTTCATAGGGACCATCTTGAAGCTCACCTCACCCCCACATTAGGACAATGCCTCCATCAGAGAGCCCTCTCAAGGCCTTCTTCAACCGATACTCATGGTTCACCTATGACCCAACCGAGTCAGCACCCAACCAATTTCATCGACGGCTCGTTGGAAGCGAGCTGATCCAGAACAGCAAGAGGCCTGGGAAGACTATTTGGAGGCACTCGTCCAACAATTCAATAGCTCTTACGGGGAAGATGAGAATGATCTCGCTGCCTGGCATGGGCTGCTCGCTCGTATTGGGATCCAGAATCCCCCAATTCTGTTAAAAAGTGCAAAAGCGTAAGTTTTGAGTTTTCTCCATGCTTTGGGGTCGACGACTCGATGCAACCAGATAATTCAAACAAAATTCATCAACCTCGTTGACCTCGTTGATGCCAGAGATGATCCATCGCTTCAGGTTGAGCAATTTGCCTCAGAGACCTTGTTGAGCAGATACACATTATCCGAACACAAAGTATTCCCGAGGGACCATGTTGCTGCGGGAAGTTTATTGAGATACCTCCTTCGCCAAATCTTATCACCAAATGCAAACCGTCGAGATCCCGCATTTAATCGGCGTAATAAGAGAAAGAATCGGCGTTAGGTCGTGAATAAACTGCTATGTACTTTTATGCGATGATATACTTTCTTCGTGAAGATGACGCGTTATACACGTCACGAGGTAACACACGCGTTCCATATCTTGCTGCGCAATCAAGGTGCACGTAACCTTGTTGACAGGGGGTGCACAGGCAAGCTTGAAATTGTGAATATGCATCATTTTGCGATACTTGGTTGGTAGTCGTAACAATATAGAGTGTGAAATCAGCGAGGAAACACTTCCACGGATGCAGCAAATCCAACTCGAGGATTAGAGAGGCATCCAGGTTTCATATTCAGCTTCCAAGCCAATAGATAAACTCGTTAAAATCGTGGGCTGATCGGGTCTCTTAGATGCGTTGTCCACTGCAGAGCCTTGTTCCTGCAGATGCTTCAACTCAGATGAATGATCCCTTCATTGTCGAGTTCGAGCCCATTTCAAGTAAAGGAACGAAGATGATGACGAGGAGTGAGACCATGACGAAATGCAGGGACACGAATCGAGCTCTACAAGTCCCATGGTCTCGCGAAGGGTTCGCGACACAGCGCTGTGATGGATCCGGGATTGTCAGGGTCTGTACCAGATGATGCTTGAACTTCAATCGTCTACGGTACAGTCGAGCCACTATTCCAGCCGAAGGGGTCAGGAGTGGAGTCAATAAATCCATATTTACAACGCCCAAACAACATCATCGGTTGATATATTTGACTCAAAGTGCGACCATACCCTCTCTGCAGTTACCCAGTCGAAACAAGAGAAACTGATAGTTTGAGGTAACCATCTCTAGGATGAAGCATTGAAAAAACACGGACCCATGATAGTACTCCGATCCATTGTTTCGCATAGGACGAACTTGAAAAAACTTGGAGACATCTTCTAAAAACCATCGGTGCAGGAGGAACAGACATTCCGGATGTATATAGATTTGTGAGTCGTTGTGTTTGCATGGCCAAGGATACGCTCAGATATGGTTTGTATGGTTTGTATAGCTCTTCTGGACCCAATCATTGTCAACTTAGTCGATCTAGTGGACACCCATTTTGGATACAGTATCTATTCCGGTTGTGTCGATCTTCAGCTCAGCACTTGTGCTGAGTCCGTATACTATCAGAACAAAGATGTTTTCCCGAGGAAGCATGTACAGACGATCTGCTGAATCACATCCTTCATGTGATATTTTGAGAGAGAAAGGAAAGCTCAATGGGTGAGAAGTGGTATTTAATTCACTTGTTTCAATTCATTCAGCTCAACGTTTAGCCGTCCCTTCTCAGTCGCTTGTCAGTTTACATAATATAGACCAAACGTCTAATGACGACTTCAGACTTTCAAAAGCCTCGGTGGGCTGAAACATGAATATACCAGAGTTAAAAGGCTGCCTTTTCTTCAACGGTCAACTCATTCCTTCTGCTTCAGTGTTCCTACCCATGTTTTATCTCCTGTCTTACAGGCATTGCATCCCTCGTTGTACTCTCAATGATAGATTCTGCCTGGGCGCTTTGAAGTGAATGTTTACTCTTCTTGTGTTATTGACGGTCGCTCTGATCATGTCCCTAGAAATGACAGTGTCAGGTGTTCTAGCCGTAAAAATGAGCGGAGGCCATTGAGCACCCTCATATGCCATGGCAATAGAACAATTGGGAACTCCGACACTATTTCAAGGGAGATTCCCCAGCCAGTTGTTGAAAGGCCTCCTTTGGTTCTAGCATTACCCATCATTAATAATGCACGGTAAGTTCTCCCTGTTTATGAGATGTCCTTGATCTCAAAAATTTGGAATGAAGATTTGTGCACTCTGTAGTTGATGGTACAGATCAGTGTCCTGTGCAGCTGCTTGAGGGCTTCTTCACCAGTTTCACCGGATTTGAGTACAGGCCAAAGCAGTCAGCATCTGTTCAGATGAAGCGATTGAAGAAGTTCATGAAGAAGGTTTATGAGAAAGACGATAAAAACACCAAAGAACTCAAGAATCTCCATCGCCATTATCAAACTGCCCTTGTGCAGCAGTTTAATTTATCATACGGAAAGGATGTAGATGACCTAGCTGCATGGCACAAGTTGCTTCGCCGTTGTGGAATCAAACTGCTTCCAGAAACGTCAGTAGAGTGCAAGAAGGTTCGTACTAGTGTAATCACTGTATCACTCCCGTTCTGAATGTTTCTGTAGATTGTTAAAAGCAAGTATATCAACTTGATCGATCTTGAAGATGCCAGGGATGATGACACACGGATAATCAAACACTTTGCCACAGAGAAAGAATTGAGTAAGTATACTCTAAAGAAACGTAAAATTTTCCCGAGGGATCACGTCGAGGCTGGGTCATTCCTGAAGTACTTGTTGCGGGATATTTATGAGCCATGTACACGTCCTTACCGGATCCGAGACAAGACAGTACAGTAGGATAGACGAAAAAGCAAGATATCTGGTGGCTGCATTTGGAAGAATTATCAGTATAACTATGTCACTTCGTTGATGTAGAGATGTCGATGAGAAGATGGGTCAGTAAGAAGCTATATTCAAGGACACTACACAAATCTTGATGTCCATCTTTTATTTTGAGTACTGCTGCCGTTGCCTTACTCGGCATCCAGTGGTTCACAATGCTCGCTTGACCTGCACCGTACATAACCTCCATCCGTTGCCCTGTTGATAACAACGGCACTCAAGCTCATCATCAACCACCGCCAGAGAATAGAGAAAACATGCTTCTCGCTAGATTTTGCGTTTCTGGAAACATGGAATGACGGAAGAAGAAGAGAACAATGTAGCCCAATATTGATTCCAGAGTCCCCCTTTTATGAGCATAATAATATACTCCTAAGTTCAATTGGCTCAATCGGCTCGCTACGGAAAAAGGTTGGTACATTGTATCCCCAAGATCAACAGTATTGATTATTGTAATTTGATCCTTCGAGTAAAGGTCTTTCATGACCTATTGAATTGGTGGCAGATACAACAAAGAAATCATGTCCTTGATTGTCGCCTTCGCTGGTTATTGATTATCTCCATTTATAATTCCTTTCCTGTCTTCGGTGAAAGACTTGAGTGAGCAAACGGTCGAGATAGGTGGGGTCATCAATGACTATGTAAGGGGAAGAATTATTCCACTGGGTTGGAAATTTCAGTAGTGATGCGAGTAGCGTTTGATTCTTAGAGATGCCTTCGAAGACAGGACCAAAGAATTGTCTTGAGGCCACCGTCATCGCGATTGAGTAGAGTCTACAGCATCGATGTGATTTGTTGATCGCAGTTTGTTCCCGGCTTCAGGGCTCGAAATAACATTCAGCTTCCCACGAAGCTCGGTGCCTCGGTTTTGCCGTCGAACAGAGATGAAGGCTTTCAAAAGCAACCCAAGATACGACTGGCCGTCTCACTACTCGGCTCCAGTCTACTCGTATTGAATCCGAGTGTATTGGATAGAACCGAGGACGAGTTGATCGAGTCAAGTGATGTTAATTGATTTCATTGTTAATTGATTTTATTGACAATATGCATACTGGCCTATACTTTCATTTTTCAGCCTAAACTATCCAGTGGCAAAGTCATTGCTCATCTTAGCTTTTGTTACCGTATTAGTACAGTCTTTATACCAGTCTTCAGCACAACATCCCCCGAGAAGACACACCTGTGAGCATTCTATTCAGTCAAAATCGAACACTAACGATACAGTAGATACACTACCAGCACCTAGCTGAGCAGATTTGCTAAATGACAGCCTACCTATATCCTCACAATTTTGGCAACATGTCCCATCTTCGGGACGGCAGCAATGATGCAATGGACATTGAGTCCTCTAGTGGAGAGTCTATTATCTCATCAGCACGTTCGCAGACTCTGTCAGGAACCGGTAGCCCAACGCCTGATCGACAACTACCCTTTCTACCTTCCTCTTTTGTGGCTCGCAGTGGTTCTTCTCTTGGGTCAACCATTGGCCATGGCAAACCAATAGAACAGATCACAACACTTCTCACTTGTGGCAACTGCTCGCACGACGTCATACTTTCCGGCCAACTGCTCACATCGAAACATATCCCGGTATCCCCCTCCTCAGCCTCATATCTTCTATACACAAACTTCTCACCTTCAACGTCGGCAGAAGAATCCGAGATATCCGCTTACATACAAAATGCCCAAGATGCTATTGCTCAATTTGATTGGGAAATTGCACGTGCGAATGCGATTCTGGAGACGCTGTTATTAGAAAGGGAGAAGTTGGCCCACCTGGTGAAAGAACACAAGGCTCTGTTAAGCCCCTGGAGAAGAATTCCAGATAATGTTCTTGCAGAGATATTCAGAAGATGCGAAGCAGGCAGTGGTGTATCGAGTAGTGACATTAGCTTACCGGAAATACCGGACACGTTCGACCCAAGATGTGGTCCGTTCCTCCTCAGCCAGATCTGTAAACAGTGGCGCACCCAAGCCCTCAGAATGCCGGAGCTCTGGTCTACTATTCGTATCCGTATTGGTCGAGGTGAATTACAAGAAACCTGCCGGCTGCCACTCATTAACGCGTGGCTGGAGCGATCATTTGATCATCCTCTCACGGTCTGTATAGTCGAGCGTTCTCCCCGCTCTCCCGTCTATAATCCCGATTCGCAAAACTTTGCCGTTGGATTATTACTAAGCGTTGCAAACCGTTGGAAACGGCTTTACATCGTCCTTCATTCCAAATCACTACACTGGGGCTTACTAGCAAATCTGAGGGGGCTGCACATCCCGCTCCTGGAGCATTGTACAATTGTTACCCCGCATGATGAAGTAAAAATATCGACAGCCGAGTCTTATCCATCTGAAATTTTAATTACCCTACTTTCAGGAGCAGCGGCGCTAAAGGAACTGAGGCTGGATTATAATGTGGCAATATCGAGTCTCCAGTTTTCTCGCAGATCAATAGTCAGTCTAGATTTATATATCATCATAAGAGATCGTTCGGTACCCGTCTCAATGGTCTTCGATACTTTACGCCTCTGCCCAAATCTCTGTTCTCTCAGAGTCCGCAGTCACGTCGCCGGGCCCTTCACCCCTCTCACCCCTCTTTACCACTCCTGTCTCACAACTCTGGATCTCTCAATTGATACCGCCTTTGGACCAGGCGCCGAGTCCCTGTTAGGAAATTTAACACCGCCGAATCTCACACGTCTCATGCTCTCCACACCAGAAACGGAATGGGATCAGGATTCAATAATGGGTTTTATCACGAGATGCGGAGTGATCCAGGAGTTTAGGGTTAAATGTGAGAAATTAGAGCCTAGGTGGCTATTAGAAATGTTGGATTGCGAGAGAATGAGGATGGTGAAGGTCCTGGCCCTGGATCTGGGGTTAGGCATCACGAACGGCTTACTCATGGATCTATCCATTCCCGTTCCATCTCTGGGTACTTCTCTGGCCGTGTCACCTCAGAGCTTACGTGCTCCAAAGCTGAGGTCATTTGAAATCGGAGGACGTTTATTCATCTCGCCAGATGACTTCTTATCCTTTGTTACCTCAAGGCGGTATCTATCACCACCAATTCCACTGGAGGTGGAGATATTGGAAGAGATAGTAGTGGATTGTGATGCACTCGTGTATGGGTTTATGAGTCCGTATCTTGTGGAACGGTTAGACGAACTAAGATGGTGGGGGTTGAAAGTAAGAATCAGGGAGAATGGATGTGATGTATATCCTCAGTCTTGCTCGTCTTCATAATCTATTGGTATATCCATGTAATAATCGTGCTATTTTAACAAACCAAAAAGAACGGGTCTTCTAAGAGAAAACCTACGTCCAAGCTTTGGTATATGAGTAGTTTGCATTTGCATGGTCACCCCAATATCAAAATCAGGCGGTTAATGAACCTAGAAGGTCTTCAGAGGTTTTTTATCCACTGATAGTCCTTTGCATGTGATTTTTAAACGTCATTGATTGGTTTCCAAACAAGACCTATCACGATCATCAATTCTCGATAAAGTAATCCATTCCTGATGAAGGAATTAAACCTCAACTGCCCAAACGGTCGGATCTGACGTAGCCCTACGGTATAGCGCTGAAGAAAGAAAGTGCAAAGAATCGCACTAATCTCAGGTACGCAGCCACGAAGGCTATTTTCTTCCATTTGATAAGCCATTTGACTTGAAACGTACCGGATCATGGCATAAAGTATCAAGTATCCGTAGACCTAGGAAATGCTGGTGACATTAGGCATGGACGTAATCTCAGCGCAAAACCCGGAAAATTGATAACCTCGCGTAGCTTGTATGCATTACTTCAATTACAAACGGTGCGTGATGCTATTCCAAATGTAATGGTCTCTTGTAAACTCCATCAGTGTTTTCTAAAGTTAGAAATCCACTTAATACAAACCGGATTATCTACCACAAAAAAAGTGGCTGACCGATAATGCCTCAGTGGAGTTAGTCGGCTTCATTACTCAGCCAAGCCTTATACGATGACCGGCACAAGCGGTCTCTTTGTCATGGTAGCCACGCAAGCCTTTCTTGAGCCATAATAGCGCTTTTAATTCTTTCGCCAACACATATGTCCCTACAATCTGAGGTCTAAGGACCTGCAAGCCGGACCCAAACAATCGGGGTTGAAGCGGGTGTTACGGACCAAAGAAGGAGTCAATAGAACGGTAACGGGTTACATCATGCCAAGCAATCTGACAATTTCCCAAAAGATAAGGCAGACACATGATTTCGATAGGATGTAAGAAATGACCTTAGCTCCTCGAAGCGGCGCGAGAACTAAAGTCTACACTGGGCTCTAAGAATCAAGATAGCCAGGAAAAGAGTGAAACTGAGACATGTCCCGAGTTTCCATTCCAACATAGGATAATTCAATGGAGAAGCAACGGAAGAGCCGATGGACGTTGTCATCCTGCTGTTGCAGTTTGAGACCTCGACTGGCCCATTTAATGTCAGTAAACCGTTGACGAGGCTGCATGTAGGATGTCTATCATTGGCGCAGTCCGATCGAGGCAGTGACGAATGAAAGAGGAAGTCATTTAATATATAGCAATGGAAACATTTGCTTGGCGTTTCGGCAAACCTTTCACTAAACGAACTAACTTGAACAGTGCTTGGGGGCAGATAAAAGCACCCATCTCTTACCCCTAATCACAATTCGCCCCCATCCTTTTGTTAAGTACGCTTTCCTCTTCCTACAATACAGACATACCAGCTGATCCTTTCGTTAAAGATATGAAGTTTGCAATTTTACCAGTCCTTCTTGCAGTCGCAGTCAGCGCCTTGTCTGAACCACAAACTGTCTGCATTGCTTCATGCCAAAAAATCAAGCCTCCATGCGATCCAGGATATGCACCATCTGGTTCAAAGGGCTGTTGGGGATGCTGCAGACCAGTTGCTGAGAATTAAGAAGATGAATGACGGGCTGCTACAGAAACTTAACTAGTTTGTGTGCGAGTGGCGTATTCATTATTCGGTGCTATTCTGATACAAAGCCTGTTGGTATGAATTACACCCTTCAGCCTCAAGGAAACATAGGCGTGGTTGTATATCTCTCAAAAAAATATTTAGTGCTCCTGGCATACTCCTGGAGAATACTTGCGAGGATGATCACGGGATGGATTGCCTAGAGAAATTTTCTCGGTAGAGTTCACTTCTATGTTTCTTGACGCCTTCTTTCTAGTTAGGGGACTGCTGAACTCAGTATGGAAAAGTGTGATCACGTTAACACCTCCAATTAACATTCCTGCCCCTCTCATCTACCAGTCAACTTCGCCCACACCTTACACCTTCCTCCTTGTAGACGTGTCCCAGACATTGGGCCCTGTTTAGCCCTCCACGTCTTAGTACTAGAATAGAAATGCTGAATCCAAAAAAAAGTGTGACCACGTTACATTGCTGATCTTGCCCTGTCCTGCCACCGCGTTGATTGTTAGCTATGGATCCTTTTGAAGTTAGAATGTTGTTCATAACCCTTCTGAGGCGACTTACTGCGTAAGATCAGATGTCTCTCTTTGAATGTCATACAGGTTGAAGCTATAGTAGCGCAGCTCACAACAATCTATTCAAAAAGTCGTCGGTTTCTCGGTGAAATTCGCTCAATGTGGTGAAGATCTATGGGAATGTATACTTGAAGAATGTCAAAAAGTTCACTATAGTTGTCCTCTTTTCAGTCACCAGCCTCTAACTGATAGATCCAACCAGGGTTCTATAAACTCGCGGATCAACATCCTCCATTTCTTGGATTCGCTTTGCGAGACGTGCCAACAACTTAAATCTCGCCCAGTGAATCAGAAAGACGACTCTTCATCAAAATTTCTCTATGTCGAATATTTAGCCCGTGATCTACCGAAGATAATTGAGCTCGTCGTCCCAGATGGACGACAGGGTCTCCCAAATCTCTCGAGTACCAAGCAGGTATGTTCGTTCATCCGTATGAACAACTACTTGTCATCATAACCACTTCAGATACTTGAAAGCTGGCGTACAAAACGCTTGATTGATCCTCAGAAACTTGATGAAATACTCTCATCCCTGAATTCACGTACCAACCCAAAAACCGCCGGTCCTCCCCAACCAAATCTTGAGCCAGAAGCTCAGGACCGTCTGTCCCGCAACGATATTTTCAAACGTTTTGAGGAGGACCGTGAACGTCACAAAAGGTTACGAGAACGCCGCTGGGTACAAACCATGTCGCATGATACAGGCGACTATCGAGCTCTTTCTCTTGCCTGTTTTCTTCCACTCTCTGAATCGGTGGACGTTGCTCATGATTTTCCGTTCGACATCGAATTTGAAAATGATTGGGACACAGTGAGTGATTGGAACGAGGACGATGACGAAGCAGCAGTAGAAGAATCAGATTTGTGTTTTCGCACCC
>Ga0153948_1001033_pt1 | contig 14698 bp, 19 predicted proteins | sample TSNJ032MetaG_FD_104696 | JGI IMG/M metagenome (GOLD analysis project Ga0153948, IMG submission 104696) | Attine ant fungus gardens microbial communities from New Jersey, USA - TSNJ032 MetaG | ecosystem: Host-associated > Fungi > Mycelium > Unclassified | place: USA: New Jersey, Wharton State...
AATGTCGTAGTCTGTTCCCGGATAGTGAAGTGGCGGGGGAGGGGGGGAGGGGGGGAGGGACGGTGTATATGGACTGAGTGACCATTGTCAGAATGTTTGTGATGTTGGATATAGACAAACACTTGACTTGGTTTGTTTTATTTTATTTCATTTCACTTGAGAGTTCGTCATGGCAGACCTCACAGCTCTCCTCAACAACTCAAAGTCCCTCATCTCCCATCTCCCAAAGTCTGACTTGCCCTCTGTCAGTCTTTCTCTCGACCAGATCGAGGCTCAGTCCCGTCGTCTCGTGTCGCGCCAGCCAGCATCGTCCACAGATGCAGACCGGGGGTGTGTATTCTTTGTTCTTCCATCTCCCTATCCCATTTCACAACAAATTTCCAGCAATTACCTTCTTGCAAGAGCCCACATCGATGCTCCTGCGCTCTCCAGCTCCATCGCTCACCTGAACACCACAACAACATTCACGCCACTACAGGCCCTTCAGGACACCGATGTCGCGGGTTATCTGCGTCATGCCCACGAACAGAACCTCATTTCTACTATAGAAGAGGGCAGAAAGGAAACACAGGACGACTTCTACCGTGTGCTCGAGGAACGCAGTCAAAAAGATTGGGAGGCCAAGAAGAAGCGCGTCTTTGAAGAGCTGGGAGCTCGTGTGGGTGGCACTAACATGGGTGCTGTAGAACTCAGGAAGAGTGCTCATGGAAAGAATAGTCTCCTCGTAAGCTCACCTTTCTTGCTGTTGCTCATGGGCTGACCCAAGTCTCCAGGGAGTAAGCGTGTCTCGGGCACCTGTCATATCGCCCCAGATGCAGAATAAGATGGTGGTCTACAAACGCATCGTAACAGACTTGAACACTGCTCGTCTCAAGGGAACATCCTACCCCATCCTTCACTCTCTCATCGATGCTTCTGTCTCTCTCTCTGACGTGCGTGCTATGCCTCGTTTCATCTCACTTATTTATCCAACACAAACACCAACAGCCTCGTGGACACGAAACTACTCAAGCTCTTCATATCCTGGCAAAAATTACTGATGAACCCCAGCCGATTGAAGATGCAGGAGAAAGTATCATCAATGCACCACCCTTCGAACGCAAATATGCCCGAGCTCACCTTGGAGACCAAGATTCTCGCGATGCCGCAACGCTGAGGAAACAAATCGCGCGTGGTGCCAGAGAGGCGCTGGAAGAGCAGTACTGGGATATTTTGGATACGACCGTGCAGACTAGACAGACCGAAGCAAAATTGGGAGGCGATCCCGGTATCTGTAATAGGGTTAGGGCTTTTCTAGCAGTCAGGTTTTATAGCAATGGCGAGTGGGAAGACAGAATTGAGGTACGTTTCATCTATGTTATTATCCTGAAGTCAAGAGTCTGATACTCTATAGTTGGTGGGAGGTCAACCCATGTGGGCTAAGCTTTTCTTTTTGGTACGGACGGGCCACACCCACGAAGCTCTGCAAGAGGCAATACAAAATCAAGGAGCCATTGGGCGCAAGGAAGTCAACTTCATCAACTATTTCAAAACTTGGATTGAGTCTCCTGAGCGAAAGCTCTCAAAAGCTCAACGAAGTCATCTTCAGGTTGTATACAATGCACATATGTTGCATTCCTCGGTCGTCGATCCGTACAAAATCGCCCTGTACAAGCTGATGGGCAAGATTGAGCCTTCAAGGAGGAATGTCCCAAATGTTACGACGACAGCAGAGGATTGGTTATGGTTCCAGTTGATGATGGTTTGTTGTCTGGCCTGTTTCTCCGGGTTGTAGCTCATCGAGGGATAGATCGATGAAGATGAAGATGGTGGTCTTCGCATCTTGGGTGAAGTCCTGCTTAATTACGGTGAACGTCACTTTGATGGTGCCCCGGGTCAACGTGGTAGGCGAATGTGGCCTATCGTGTTGCTCATCTGCGGACAATTTGAGCGGGTAAGGAAAACTAGATCTCAAGTGACTTTATCTGATCATGTGTCCAGGCCGTTGCTGCGCTTTGGGAGAATAGCGAAACAGAAATCGAGGCCATTCATCTGGCTATCGCTTTGGCTTACTACGGTCTCCTACGTGTGCCTCCACGTTCCGAAACTTCAGACGTCACTCCTCGTAAGCCGGATTACCTGTCCGTGTTTCCGTTCTGATTCGTTTTCGTAGTCTCCTTCTCCTCAGGTTCACCTCCTGCTTTGAGCCTTTCAACCCTGGTGTGGCGATATGTCCGCCAGTTCGTCAAGTTGGACGCTAAAGAAGCATTGCAATACGTGTATACTGTTTGCCTCTCAGCGGATCAAGGGGATGTTGGCAAAGAACAAGTTGAGATCGCCTGGGAGCTTGTGAGAAGAATTCTTGTGCTTGCCGACAGTGGACCAGTATGGGAAGAGCTTGTTGGCGGCTTCCGCGGAGACGGCTCGCGATTTGTACGCATTGAAACCGGTCCTATGAAGGATGCATGCTGATTTCTTATATCCAGAGCGGATTGATCGAACAAAATGCAAGACTGCTTCGTCTCACGGAAGTTCAACAATATAATGAGCACATTCTCCTTCGTGCCGCACGCCGATCAGAGGAAAATGACCGTATCTCGGAGGCTATCAAGCTCTTTAACCTTGCGGGTGATTATGCAACCGTTGTATCATGCCTTGCCATTGCCCTAGGGAACATACTCGCCAATTCGGGGCCAGATGAAAAAGCACATGATATTCAACGAACAGCGAAAGAGATTCTGCACCACTATGAACGTACAAACAAAGTCGTTGGTAAAAATTATAATGCTGCATCCAACTTACTCAAGATACGTGAGGCAATGGAAGCCAAGGAGAATGGAGATCTAGAAATTGCACTGGAGTTGTTGGAGAACACGAATTTGGTGCCATTGGCTGAAGATACAATGAAAATCGCAAAGAAGGTGGAGGAATTCAAGGACTTGCATGAGAGCGTGCAACGAAATTTGCCGGTGTATTTGTTGTTGACGATGCGCACGCTAGCAGAAGTATACCACAAGGTGAAGAACTCGGCGGTGGCGGATGCGACGAAACAGAAGGTATGTATTTCGTGGTTCTAAGACAGACAAAAGTGTTAACCATGATATAGACAATTGCTTCCATTCGCAAAAAGTCGAGGTCGGTAATGGTATTCGCGGGATTACTCAAGTATCGCATGTCACCCGATGTGTACTCAAATCTTGCGCGACTGGATGTGGAGATTGCGCTCTGAGACTTTGTTTAATACCCACTATTAGAATATGCAAATCCTATTGCTGCGTAGATACGAAATCTTCGACTTGTTCCTCGTCGCTATCACCAATATCGTGGTCCTCGGTCTCGTTTGTGTTTGGTTGTGCCATTTGTGTTTGGCGATGACACTGGAGAATGTCAGCGTGTTTGCACCAGAAAAAGGACCAGACCTACATGGTATATTGCTGTCCAGTAACCAGACCAATAGCTAGTTTGTACTGCGCGTTCAAAAGCTTTATCCTGGGAGATGGGCAGCTGAGACGTGTGGGCTAGCCCAGGGACTTGTTGCTCAGCCATGTCGAGAGCGGCAGACAAGCTCGCGTCATGGGTTGGGACAAAAGAGGCAAAGTCGATAGGTTGAGAGCCAGCTTCGTCCGGCTGTGGATGGTCAACATGTTCAGACTTTTTGAGTGGATTTTTCGGAGGAATGTTGTACCAGCTATGGTGAATGTTGGAAAGGAGAATAAAAAAAAGAGAGAGAGAGAAAAACGGACAGGGGGGATTTATGAAGTGGTTCGTTTTTCCAGGCTTTGTCTGGACCGTGGTATGCCTCATATTCCTCCATGGCAGCGTTCCATGCTTCAACGAGTGCAGAGTCGTCCCAGATTTCTTCATGTGTGAGCTCTCGGCTTTGTGTTGTGTCATCCAAGGCTTCGTCTTCCTCTGCTGGTTGAGGTGGCGCAGATCGCTTGTTGCGTCTGCGCTTTTTGGTTGGAACCACATAGGGAGCGGTTATGTCGTCGTAAGAGACGAGAGAACGGGAAGTCATGATGTTGCAAGGCAGATTTTCCAAATAATATATGTGACAAGAAAATACATATACAATAGATAATGTGCTCCGGATATCCCACAGTGATCACCAGTCCTCTGTATCGGTCCAGCCACCCCTGTCGCGATTTTGGCCAGAACTGCCGAGTTTTGGCTTTGAGCGAGCCTTGCGACCGCCGAGCTCCTTGTACCTCTGACGCATGTCGAGTTTTGAGGACTGGGAGACGGCCTGAGCCTCCATGCGCCACTGATGCTCTCTGATTTCACGAGGTGTCTGATATCCAGAGTTGTAGGCTGACGAAGAACGAGAAAAGGGCGTGGACGGTGGCGAACGCTCGCGGAGGGATTTGAGATGGATAACACGCTGTCCAACTGAGAGTCAGTAAGCTGCTTTCTGGTTTCTAGATATGGCCTACCCAGTTTTGTTTCGACTCGCGCTTGGACCACTTTCCGGGCGGCAAGCTTGCGTCGTGGAAGTTTTCTCTGCGGTAGTGCTGGAACCAGACTATGGAGGGTGAGTGAGCTCTGGCTAGCGGCGGCTGGAGTGGGCAGATACCGTAGTTAATTGTCTGGCTGCGATTCCACTTTTTCGAGACGAGCGAGCACCCGGCGAGGTCTCGCAGAGAAAGACAAGTAAAGATGCGCTGCGAAATGTCTGTAGGCAGGGTTCGCAGAGGATCTGTGTGCTTGGCTTTTGCTGCTGCGCTCCTCAGTGCCGGCGACGGGGGTCTAGTGGTGCCCGGCGAGGCAACAGGGACGATGTCGTCGTCGCTGTCGTGGTGGACATTTGAACGGAGGAGATGGTAGAGAAGGCTCATTATAACTAGCTAGACGGTCGTAAACAAGGTCCATACGCCAGAAGCATACGACACTATTTCATTCGCCCCCAGCTTGCTTTCCCCGTACAGCCGGTCCACGAACGTTATCGGTACCTCGCCAACGCTGTACCCCAGCGCTCGAGCCCGCACCATCATCTCCATCTGGAACACATACCCCTTGGACACCGTCGAGCTCATAATCTGCCGCAACACCCCCGTCCGGTACAGTCTGCCGCAGTCAGTTTCAATCTCCGAACAAATCGGCACCTCGGCACTCACCTGAAGCTCCCTGTCACGTCACTCACGCCCGGACTCAGCACCGTCGCCGCCAGAAAATTGGCACCCCGCGAGACAAGCTTGCGGCGCAGATCCCATCCATACACTCCTCCAGCCTGAGCACCCTCCAGTGCTGGCTCAGCACTTGCCCTGTACCGCGTCCCCGTCACAATGTCCAGATTGTGCACCTGTTGCTGCCGGATAAATTGCGGAATAAACCTGGGCTGCACATCCAGTCAGCCTCCCTTTCTCAGAAATTGTCAGACACTCACATGGTGCGAAAAGTCCGCGTCCATGATTATCACAAAATCTCCACTGACAAAGTTCAGTCCATGCATGTACGCCGTTCCCAATCCTAGTTTGCCTGCACGAGGTTTCAAAATCTGTCTTGTATATATATCTATAGCAAAAGTTTCAGTGCACGCTATCACTCACAATCCTGTCTTCTCCGTACACCCTCGCGAGCTGTCTCGCAATCTCTTGTGTCCCATCCGGACTCGCATCATCTACCACAATAATCTCCCAAGCTAGGCCACTTGTTCTCCGTCAGTCCGGGGGAGACCCGCAATGAGCTTATATACTTCTCATTGAACGTCTTGGCGAGTAGCCACACAATTATCGGCAGGTTTTTGCGTTCGTTGTACGTTGGAAGAATGACAGAGTACTTGTGAGTATCTGAACTGTTGAACTCGCCCTGCATGTTCAACGACACCGCGCTTTCAAACGGGTTCATGCAATAAATACGTCGTTTTGTGACGTGTCATTGACATCTTGTCACAATAGCACCTCTGATCCTGATCATGGCTTCGCCTCCTGTCATTCGTCTCGGGAACTCGTCTCCATCCTTAACCATGAAACTACAGACTCCTGCTATCGTAAAACTACAATCCCTTCTGCGCCAGTTCATCCGCATTTCGATATTTGATGGCCGCATCTTCATCGGCACTTTTACTGGAACTGATAAGCTACTTAACATCATCCTCACCAATGCCGAAGAGTACAGGTTGTCCCCGCTCTGCGTTTATCACTTTTTGAGTTGCTACTTATCCATCACTTCATAGAGTGCAGGGCCCCGGCGAGCCGCCAGATGCACGATATGTCAACCTTATCATGATTCCCTGGCGTCATATCTCCTCTGTCGAAGCTCCGGCTCGTTTGATACAGGGTGACCAGACACACTCTCCTGGCTCTTCTATATATTTCTAGTGCTCAGTCTTGAGCCGCTAGTTACTATCATCGTACACAAGCCCATTGGGACCCTAAAGCTCTTCAGCTACTGTGCTCAAACACATCCCTGATTACTAGTTGTAAACCCCAATCTCAGAAAATGGATACTGTAAACAAAAAAACTTAGGTCAGTGAGAAACATCCTGGGCCGTAGTTTGGTTTAATTTGTGCGAGAATATCTCTCGACACTGGTAATGTGTGACTTCACCACGAGGGGCATGCACAGCGATGACACTGTTCCCAATCCGTTTATGGCACTGTGGACATCTGTTTTCGATGAGCACCATCATCCCTGTATCGACCATAGTCAACGTACATTCGACTATCAATCACCCTGACTTTCCTTCTTTGCAATGCCATCAACTTCCTCGCGACGGCATCATTTCTCGCCTTGCTGATGCATTTCACAACCTTCGTTCCAAAGACCGGTGCTCTCAGTACCTCCAGCAAGAACCCTTGGACATCGTTCGCATTCACAAAAGGTGGAAGCAAGTTGAGCGTTTCTACGGGGTCGAGTCGAGGTTTGTGGCGGGATATGAGGTCCAATGCAGCTTGTAGAAGGTCTGCCGGAGAGACCTGTATTTGATTCAAGTTTGGACGGAGGTAGATGTGAAGGAGTGTCAGATAAATGGAGGATGTCAGGGAATTTGGTTGATAAATCCGATTACAGTACCTGCATTTTGTTAATCTTAAAGCGGAGGTCTTTGGGGAGAAAACTTACTCTTCGGCTTTCAGATAATCATGGAGTCGGTACGCGTAGAGTTCTAACGCTTGATCATGTCTTCCTAGCCGACCAAGGAGAATTGCACGGGCCTCATATAAATCTATAGGCAGTGTTGGTACTTTCAACTGTAATGTGGTCTATTACCTGTTGGTGATAGCAGCCCGTAGAGTCTCTCCACGCTGATCCTTTCATTCGTGTTCAAAAATTTCAGTAATTTGGTGTATAGACCCTCTTGTGTCTCTATATACATGTCAACAACTCAGACCGACTGGAAGATCAGAGTAAAAGCACTCACCGTTCTCGTTTCGCCGCTTGGCCATCAATGTCATCTTGATATACAGCTCTGCTAATCTATCATGGAACACTGGTGACTCTTCATGCCGTTCGTGAATAATAAACTCAAGATACTGAGCACAAATTTTAGGGTCTATGCTCTCTAGGTAACTTGCAACAGCTTGATGAGGAAGTTCAACGTCTTCTGACAGGAAAATCTGGGTATTGTGTCAGTGCGACTCAACAAAAAGGATATGACACACCTCGAAAGCCATGTCAGCATCACGCTCAAACACCCATCGCGAAAATTTGAATATGATATCGAGATATTCTGGGCCTAGTTTCTGGAGGTAGACAATTGATGGACGAAGTTTGTCTTTTATATCAGTCGACCTTTCACTGAGCCTGTGCAAAACTTGCGATGAGTTTGAAATGTAGAAAAAGGGGACACATACTCCTTCAAAAGTTGTAGTGCTTTGGCATGCATCTTCTTCCCGAAATAGAGATCCTTCAGCTCAACGAATCGCTTCATGCACCCCAGGCTCAATTCCGTGACTCGTGACTAGAAGAAGAAATTTCGCACACCTGGAGCCCTCTCAAGTCCTCCTCAACTTCGCTGACCTCACACCAATTAGGCAATCGACAAAACGAGCTCAGCAATCCAGGTCTGATTACGATGTACGACTTGTACAACGCCGTGTCCACAATTTGTGAGAATCTCAACAGTTGCTCTGGTGTCAGCACACTTAGTGGTGCATCAGGTAGAGCAAAAATATCAGCGACGGATACTTCGGATAGAGGTTTGAATTCATTGTATTGATTTTGGGGAGTGATGCTAACTGAGGCAAGTGCTACGCCGAGCTTAGTTCGTCGATCGACCAGATATCTCGTCAGAGTCTCAATTGAGTAGTGAGCTTCATCTGAAACGGAATGAATTGCCTGATTGTATCAAGATGGTAAACATACCGCGGACCGAGTCTCGACCTCGATGGCCACTGTGGACGGACGCGGAGTCATCGTCCTTTTCTTGGTATCCACCCAGCAGCCCCGATCCAACTCCTTTCAACTTCTTGATCGTACTTAAACCGCCAGGATTACCGGCATGCACAACGGTGTCTAGCAACTCTGACTTGTCTTGTCTCGGTACACTATGTCCTTCGTCACTATCATTCCCGTGCTCACCATTTGCAGTTTGCGAAGCAGGAGATGAAGGGCAAGGGTCATCTGAAGGAGTAGGTCCACCATATAATTGGATCCAATCTCGTTTGGGGATTGCAAGCCGGCCAGATATGCTTTTGGGGTACAAAGCGATTACTTTGGCAGGATTGAGCTCAAGCTTGGAGAATGTGTCAATGGCCTTGTCAAAATTTCCTGCTCGGAATTGCGAAACTGCATTCAGGGCACGGAAGCAGCTTCGCCTTTGTTCCTGTAGGAGGTCCAATTCAACGAGCTTATATGATAGTAGCCAGCGCACCTTGTCAGGTAAAGCGTCATCCTCAATGACATCGATTAGCCGTAATGCATCAGCATAGAGCCCACCTAGCATGAGTTGATCAATCTGATCTTCCCAAGGTCGCATGGGAAACTGCCAAATTGTGCTGCCCTCTGCCGCAGCCAAGTTCCTATCTGTCGGAGTAGTAATGACATATAATGGAGATTTTGTTGAAAGAGAAAAAAGGGGGATATGGATGGTAGCATTCTGTGCAGCTGTTGGCTGAATAGTAGTCGGGATGGTCGCAGTATCATCTGTTGACGTTGCATTATTCATATCCGTAAGCGAAGAACGAAACGGTAAAGGAAATATTTGAGATATTTGTGATGAGATCGACGATTGAACGTGCACAACACTTGTAGGTATCATACTAGTCACTTGCTGCCCTGCCAGTGTGGTAGTGGCAACCACGGACCCTGTCAATCCCCCGAGTTGTGTGGGTACAGACCCTGCAGGAAATATGGAAAATACATATGGCGGAATGAAGGCGATCTCGTCGGGCGGTGCTACCCATTCTAAGTTTTTCTCCCTTGAAGGCTTGCCATCTTGACCGATAAATACACCCTCGTCTATCCGGCAGTCAGCCTCAAACCAGAGCAGGACGATCAAAAGGTACAACAAGTACGTACTGTCTTTAACTATGAGTACTTCACTTGCACTGGTAGGCGCAATCGTCGGTCTGGTTTTCGCACCAAGACTGAGAGACATATAGCCTGTCAGACCGCTGAACGTGCCCTTCCCCATTCCAGTAGAAGTAGAGGAGGGAAGTGGCAGGATCACGTCTATTACTGACATCGATGGAATGTTGAAAATTGCATAGTCTGGGGCATAAGCAAATCCAACTACTTCTGATGTGAGGAAAGATATTGCGCGCGGAGAGTGCGGTAGAGGTGCTTCCTATATCGAACATATATTCGTTCATTCAAAGGCTTATAAGGACGACGTACCTTTACTTCTTGAGCTTCTCCGTCTTTCCATGAATATATCACGACTTTCCGTCTGCACCCAATCAGCAGCTGCGTGACAATGCTTGGAATCTTTTGCATGGCTTTCGCATTGTCAGATGTAAATACGGGCATTGGATCCGATGCAGAGTCCTTTTCCGAGTCCGGTGAATGGGCGGGGTGCTGAACACATGTATGTACACCAAATGAGAATGCAGCCTTAGCTTTGACCAAAGGCGTGGAGGGCGCAAACCCAGGCAGAGGAAATAATGTCACAGCCATGTCTGGAAGTGGAGAGGTAGCTGAACTCGCCGAAATCCATGCCAAGAAGAGACAGAGCGCACCCGACAGCACAATAAGTGAGTTTATATCCTTAATGTAGCTCAGCTGATCAATTGACCTCTTCACAAGTGACTTCTTCGTCTCCAGTAGGGTAACTGTCTGTCCTTCAATCGCATCTGACCCGTATTCCCTCTCCATCCGCAACTGTAGTCCTCAGGAAGAGACAATGACGCACCTTGAGATGTGCGAAGGTTGTAAATGTGTAAGTTTCCAGTATTCGTTCCAACATACAGTCGGTCGTCTAAGTTCCACCCGAGGTAAGGGACTATGTCTAGACAACCAGAGAGATGACAAACCATGCTGATACAAGGACTCAACTTTCTCTTTCAGACTAGTAATAACCACTCGTGGAATTGCAAATGGCTTCATCGTGTGTTAGTATTTGTTACAAAATATGTACCCTTCTCTTACACGCATCATCAGTGCAAAATTCACACACAATGTATAACACATCCAGTATCAACAACCGATATATCTGGCCTTCCAAGAAACAGAACTCCCATGGCATCATCCGCTCAGGTGCAATGAGTACACATAAAATTGTTTTCACTGTCATGACTTTTGGACATATCACTGCCCCAACTATTTACTAACAACTTCTCCCATGCCTTCTTCCCTCCGTAGATACCCTGTTTAAGCCCTCCATGTTTAGTTTGTTTTACACAGTAAATTGATGACTGAGGTGCAATGCAATGAATATTCAACCTAGACCACATGACTGCCGTGTACTATCAGACTGGACTCTTCCTACTACTGCGATGGTCCACCTCAGATTGCTTGTTGGGAACTAAAGTGAATACAATCTCAGACATCACCCAGTGTGGTAAACGGCTGAGGGAGGATACATGCAAAGAAGCTATTTAACGAGCCAGCAATGTCTCAGTTGACTGATGTAAGGACTTGGCGCTCAACATTGGGGAATAGAAATCTACTCAAGTAATGTGATTGATATGATAATAGGCTTCGTCTCCTGTATTTCGTTCTCACCATGAGCTTCCTGGATTCTACAATGGCCACTACCTTGAACTTAGCTGAACAGCACTATCAAGGTACCGATTTCTCGTCTCTCAACTGGTTCGAAAAGCAATGGGCGACTTGGTATATCTGGATTGGCAATCCTGCTATCGCTACGGGTCTTATGAGTTTTCTGCTTCACGAGGTGATTGTCTAGTGTATCTGAGTTTCTTATATGCTGATGTTCTTGACGTAGATTGCATACTTTGGCTGCTGCCGTGCCTTGGATCATCGTCGCAATACCATATTTCCGCAAATGGAAGCTACAACCTACAAAGACACATACACCGCAGGAGCAATGGGAGTGCACCAAAGCAGTCCTTTGTAGCCACCTCATGGTAGAGCTTCCAACCGTGAGTTTGCCTTACCTGTTGATTTAGCCGTCTTGAAAATAATTTTTGAAGATCTGGTTGTTCCACCCCGTCGCTGAAACTCTCGGCATGGCAACCTGGCAAGTGCCCTTCCCCTCGTGGAAGGTAGTGGTTCTTCAGAATTTATTATTTATCTCCTTCGAGGATTTCTCTCACTACTGGGGTATGTGCTTCCTGATAAACATCTCCGATTTTGGCCTTGATGTGATGTCGCCTTTTTCTCTATGCAATTCAGCCCACCAAGCGTTCCATACTGGTCTCCTCTACAAGTATATCCACAAAATTCATCACAAGTACTCTGCACCTTTTGGTCTTGCAGTTGAATATGCCCATCCCGCTGAAGTCTTGATTCTTGGAACCGGTACCATTGCTGGCCCAATCCTCTACACCGCCTTCGCTCGTGATCTCCACATCTTCTCTGTATATATTTGGATTGTCCTAAGATTGTTTCAGGCTGTTGACGCTCACAGTGGTTATGGTAGGTTCATTGCTCTTGATCAGTTGAACCAGGTACCAATGATCAATGGACATGGTCACTCGGACAGATTTCCCATGGTTACTCCAACACATTCTCCCTTTCTGGTCTGGCGCTGAACACCATAATTTTCACCACATGGCACTCACCAACAACCATTCAACTTCCTTCCGCTGATGGGATTGGGCCTTTGGCACTGATACCAAATATAGGGAATACAGGAAGAAGGTCAAGGTTGCCAAAGCTACAATGAAGAACACGACTCAGGAGGAAAGGGATGCTTTTGAGCGCAAGCTCATCGATGAAGTTGAGAAGGATGGCATCAAGTCTGAGGCCGAGGCTGAGGCTCAGGGCACCACAAAGACCAAAACTCAATGAACTCTTTGTCAACAGTATACCTCAGACAGTAATTTACCTAAATCCTAATAGACTGAGTTCAAGAACAAAAGAGGAGAAATCAACATGTGCCCTGGCTTGTACAAGTTGATGGTGAGACTATCTTTGTATCATGACCAACTCCAGAAAGTTTGCCTGTATGTTTATTGGTGATCTCTTATCCCAGGTCAAAAACAAGTGAACTAGACTCAATCCACCATTTTTTGCCATGAACAATGTCTGTGGTAGAAAATTCCAGCAGTCCTGCAACAGTTTAACCTATCTTGCCCATTGAGATTACCAACAATGTCTGGCAAAGACTGAACATGAGGTTTTCATCTAGGCCTCTGGCCCAACTTGAATCCTCTACTAATTCTGAATGGAATTGATATTGTGTTGAAGTCAGTACACTGCACTCCCTTTCTCCAACAGTCCACATGACAGTAGGTAGTGTTGCCTGTTAGCTTGCTATGTTTCCTTCCTCCAACAGTCTGTGTAATAGCAAGTAGTGTTGTCTGCTAGCTTGCTGCACTCCCTTTCTACAATGGTCTACATAACAGCAGGTAGTGTTGTCTGTTAGATTACTTTACTCCCTTTCTCCTGTTGAACTACTTATAAATCTATAATAAAATAGCCCAGGTATCACCAGTGTAGTAGACAACTATTATATTTACCTATAATAATACAAAGATGAGGGCCAATGAGGATAATAAAGGAATAAAGCTCACCTCAGGCATTACCAGTTATCATGACTTGACAAAACAGCTAAGTCATTATTCATATTTCTTTTCTTTTCTTTTTCTTTTCTCTTCTTATTTAGACTTACTATACAAGGAAGGAATATAGAAAAGTGTCACAGGACAATGTTATATGTCACAGTCACATATTAAGATATTACAGTGTCATGTTACATGATGAGCATGGAAAAGTAGTATATAAGCCATATAGTAGTTGTATAAGTAGTGTATAGAACCTAACAGAAACTTCATTGAGATCTCCTTGTTAACTTGGACTTGGAGCATAATTAAGTCATCTCAGACTAAGTCACTATACTAAACTCAATTCCACATCTAGAGCACTGTTTGCCTTAGACCTTGCTCATCTTAACTCTCATAATCTTTTAGATCTTTGACTAGTAATTATTACAATTACTAGTCATCTTCATATATAGCTGGACCCTTGGCTTAAGGAAACTTGTCAATCAGTTAAGAATTGATAGTGGAAGTATGGTACTCAGCTTAGATATTGGTACTAAGACCTAATTTCACAATCAAAGCAGTGTTTAGTAAATACTTGTACTATTCTTAGTATAAACTAACCTTATACTGGGGTCCATTGTGACATGTATACATAGAGGATTAACAGTTACTTTCTAGAAAGCTGTCTAGATTAGGGATCCTATCCATTGGATAATAGTTTAACCTTATTATTAAGACAGTAGTTAGTAGAGTAGTAGAACTCTAATTGGGTGAAGATCTTGCACCCTAGTAGATATAGTATAACTAGTAAGATTAAAACATTCATTTCCTTAAGACATCAACACAATGTCCCAAACTCAATACAATTCCCTTATGAGCAACTTGCTCAACCAAAAGCATGCCCTCACTAAACTAAGGGCAGAACTAAAAGAAAGAAAGAGAAAAATTTGTTGATGTTGTAAAAGGTTCAGGCACCTGGCCCAAAATTGCAGAAACAAGAAAGAAAAGAGAAAAGAAAAATCAATTCCCTAGAATAAATTTAAGATATTAGCAAGCAGAGTAATGAAGTATAGAGTAGAAGAGATAACAATAAGAAGATAAGAAACTAAAAAGAAAAAAGTCATAAAGTGTTTTAGATATTGGGAAGAAGAGCACTATAAGTAGAAATGTTCAAATATTGAAGTGGAAAGAAAAAGATATGAGAGAATAACAATATATGTGGTAATACTACAAAAGGTGCAGCAGAAGAAAAAGCCAGTGTATTCCTTATGAAGAAAAGTATAGGAATATAGTAGCACATAGGACATACTCCTAAGAAATACAGCAATAGAAGAAAAGAGATAGAAGACTAAATGAAAGGTAGTTATATATGTGGAGTATAGTAGGTGTGACTACAAGAGTACCAAAACAGAAGTCAACTAGAGACAAGGATTTATCTCTAGGAAGTAGCTAAGAAATATATGGTGTAAAAGCTATTTAAAAGCATAGAAGTGGAGAAATAATGAAGAAGGAAGTAGAGTTGAATGTACAAAATATGAAAGGAAAGATATAGTTATAAGAGAGAAAATACACTAGAAAAAGCAGAAAAAGATTTTATGTTCTGAGTATAGAACTAAAAAGAAGAAACTATGGTAGAACTAGAGAGAAGTGGCACAGCCTATAGAGGCAAAAGT
>Ga0153948_1001035_pt1 | contig 14693 bp, 14 predicted proteins | sample TSNJ032MetaG_FD_104696 | JGI IMG/M metagenome (GOLD analysis project Ga0153948, IMG submission 104696) | Attine ant fungus gardens microbial communities from New Jersey, USA - TSNJ032 MetaG | ecosystem: Host-associated > Fungi > Mycelium > Unclassified | place: USA: New Jersey, Wharton State...
ATCGTTCTAATCTTACCGTGTACACATTTCAAAATCAACTCATGGGCAATTGGGAAAAACATACAGGGATGATGAAAGACTGTTTCATTTAGCCTATATCGGTTTCCTGCTCAGAGAACGGACACTATAAAGATATGTGAATCCTTTACCTGAATGCCAGTAAAAACATATATTAATCAGCTGGGTGAAACCAGGTTACAGCTTTGCAAACAGTGGGTCCTATGATGATGATACCATTTATCCACGGGATTTGAGCTGCACTGGAGTATACTGATATCCGAATAGCACACAGCCATCCCTGAAGATTTCGGGGCGATACTGATGAGTTAAAAACTGCGACATTTTTAGTACTCAGTCTATCAGGCTGCACAGGGGCAGTTCTAAGAGATTGAAATCTGCTGGCAATAATTGTTGAAGTTAGTAGATAGGTATTTTAGTTATACAGAGGAGCAGAACCATTGCACAGTATCTTTCTGCTCAACTGCCTGCCATCGTCAGTGTCTGTACCTTTTCGCTGATAATCGATAGCTTGTCGCTTGGATATTCGGGACTTTGCATATTAAATGGAGCTGACATCGGCGGACTATGAGTCTCTGTAAGTAACTACTTCTTTCCGAAGTCTGAGACCCCTGACAGAAAATAAGAGAGAGAAAATCATGTCTGATCATGACCCAGACAGCTCGATTGGATATCAGGAGTTATATCGATAAGTCCGTTCCATCGATAAGTCCGTTCCATCAGATCTTTCTGCATACTCTTTACAAATTTAATATCTGGTCAGCTCTCCTCAACCACGAGTATATCCTGACGACCGCACCCGAAATAGAGGGATTTTGGCCAAAGCAGCTCCAAAGTTTTTTGATTCCTGTCGACAATCATAGCCCTGAATCGAGGCCCAGGAAGGACAATAGAGTTTCCACTATTTGACATTATAACTTGACAGCTGGCTAGAGGGAGGTTTTCCTTTCGCACGGTGTTCATTTCGCAAGAACATTTGTCTAGCCTCTGGGTCGGGGGTGATGATGAGTGTGCCTCACCATCATTATTGACATTTGTGTGTATCAGAATTTCCTCTCCGGCTGTCTCACACTTGATGTTAAACCTTCGAGATCCTGCGCTCCAGTTTTATGTAATGCGGAGATAATAGACAGTACATCGGAGAATTTCTCAGTTGCTTCATACACAGGACCGAGGTGTACAGTGTTGGATTTTGGATTTCATGCAAGCCTGTGTGATTCCTTGTGGTTTTATATTCTGTGGTTGTAGGTAGGTATATAGATGGCGTAGTTGTATTCACTACCCGTTCGTACCCTCCCCCGATCGTATTTTAATATACAGCTACTCCAGGTGAAAAATCTGCTGATCAAATGACAAATTGAAAACTCTGATCAGGTACAACAAATATTCAGGTTTTGGATTATAGGTCTTCTACCAGCATTTCCAGTGCTTGAGGCCCTTTGTGGTTCAGTAACAAGTACAAAATGCTTACTCTTTCCTTTTATTCTGAGTCGAACAATCATACTGCTTATCATCCTTATTTATATGGATAATCATCAGATAATAACATAGAATATTATTATCCAATGTTCAACATCACATTGGTGTCAGGTTTGAGTGTGGAAAGAAAGGGTAGAGGGCTCACATCTGAATTTGGTTTCAATTTCTTTGGGTATATCATTGTCGTCACATCCCCACTGTCAGCGTCCTTACCCATCCTCATCCTCGACGTCGTCCAGTTCAACGGCCCTCTCGGCAACGACGACATCCTTCTCGTCCACTGGGGCGTCAATATTATCACCTGGATTGGGCCAATCATTGTCAGAGGCGGAAACAGGGTTATGATCGGTGGCGGTAGTTCCTCCATCATATTTAACACCTTTCTTAACAAATGTCTCAGCAGTTAGTGCTTATCATGACCATGTCCCATGTAACTCAAGAATACCAAATTTGAGTACAAATGGTCAAAATGAAAAGTACAACTAGAGATACAGACATGAAAGCTTTAGTGACAGCACAAAAGGACAAATTAGACTTCCATCTTATGATCCAATACTCCATACCTCGACACCGATACATTTGAAACCGATTGCACCTCCAGCTAAACGTGGTCCAGTAACAGAACACAGGACTTCATTATCGAACGTTATCGAACGAGCTGATGTCCCGTCATACAGCGTATCATCAAGATAGAGCCCATATGACCCGTCACTGCAAACATGCTATTCAATTACATGAAAGCAGTGAAAAGAAAGAAGGCACATACCCCCCGCCAAAGGAAATAAAATTTGGTTCACACAACGCGATATAACCATTCTTTCCTGTCCACTTAAAGACTCGCAAATCGCCCTCTTCTTCCAGCCACTTCCATAAAAAAGACTCTCCGCTCCCATAATACATCTCGTTTCCCCTACTCATCCGCAATCCATCAGACATCCAAGCACCGAATACGGCCCCCTCTGCGTCTTTCACAACGAAAACCATTCCACTGAGTTTGGTTGCAGGCTTTGACTTGGCCAATGTCATGGACGCTGCTTCACAGTTTGCGTATAAAGTCTTAAGAGAGATACCATGTTGATCGAGAGAATAGACGAGAGACCAGCTCCTTTGTAGACGGGACAGCGCTGGGAGAAGTGGACGTATCTGTTTCAACGGTGAGAGGTCTGGGGTAGTCATTGAAGCGCTACAGACCTTGTTTGCAACGGTAGATGTAAGGACAGGTGCTGTGGTCAACCGGCGGCCTATAAGTTCAACAATACCACTCTTCTTTTCCATATATTGTCCAAGTTTCACTGAGGGAGCTGAACTAGCACTCGTAGACGAAGTTGGCGGTGCGATCGAAGGCTGGATCTTTCCTTTGATGGAAGACAAAGAATGATCAATCATTGCCTCGTGTTCGAGAGCTGCGCAAAACCCCTTGTCCCAGTCATAGTCATCTGGTTTGAACCCTGGGGCACCTGGAATAGGCACAAATACACGTGGCGCAAAGGATGTAGACGACGACAACACAGAATGTCGGAGCGAAGGAGAAATGCTCCCGGTGATGCCAGTTCGCGTGGCATTCCCATGACTTGCAGAAAAGAATGGTTTTGTGGATGGCAACGAATTATGGATCGATGGGAGGTTGTCATGAAGAGTCGAGGCCCACGACAATGGACCAGCGTGTGCAGTTGAGTTACACGCGATGGGCGGCGCAGGAGGTGAATGTGAGCGTTTGGAGAACCAAAGAAGGTCGTCTTCATCTAAGATCGCTTTACGGTTGCGGTCCGTATTGGCTTTTGCCTCCGCAAGAAACGAATGTGAATGTGGAAGAGCAGGTGATGGGGAGGGTGGAATGTCAAGAGGCCCCTTAACAAAAGGACCAAAGTCCTCCTCGGCTGTATTCATAGATATGGTGTCAGGTTAGAATGTTCACTGATCGCGTCTGAATCAAATTCACGATCACGAGAAACATAAGAGGAAACACATACACAGTCCTTGTCATTTTTTTTGTTTATACCATTCATCGGATAGCAAATGCATTTTAGTGTCATTGTTGTGCACCTGCTACACTGTTGGCAATGTCTCGCCTTCCTTGTATTCGCTATCTGATTTTTCGTGCTGAAAATATAGGGTAGTACAGCATATACAGTTTTTTGTGAATCAGAAAGTCTGGTCCCAACTCAGTCACTGGATGAACTAAAATCCGTCGATGACATATATCGGGCAACTAGTAACTTTTACCTTACTGATTATTATCTCACGTCTCAACTGTATATAACCATATGTACAAAGCGATTTCGAACGTCTGCCTAGGCCTGCGCAGCTCAATCGAAGAGAGCATCAGGGCTCCTATGTTCTCTCAGGGCTGCAAGTTTGATCCTCGCGGTGGGTTACTGTGTCGGGTCTTTTTCCCACTTCCCAATTTGGCCACTTCACTATCACATAACCAGTACCTAACCAGTGCCTTAAGGCGTTTCGGCATATATTCTTTTTTATCTGTAATTTGGCGCCACAGTACGACACTCCACACGAAGAAGCGTTCCCAGTGCCGTTCCAGATATCTAACATACCTTTCAAAGGGGAGGAGCTGGAGCTTGGCGAATGCAAACTTCCATGTTTTCGTAAACTCACCACCTACAGAAGTTGGTCAATCATCGCGCGCGAGAGATGCTGTAATGTTTTGTCGGCACATGTAGCAAGAAAGATAACCTTTAAGTGACATATTCTACTCATGCTTCAAGATGAAAGTTGATATGACTAAGACAGTAATGTCAGTCTATGAACCTCGTAATCGAGTTTTTGAACTCATTCACGCCTAGGGCGATGACATTGGATTCAAAAATTGAACTCTTAGGCACTCTTCACTACACTGAAATCATGCTTGCTGGAAGGGACTGACCCACTCAAATGACTTAGGAAAGAAGGATGCAGGTGGATGCGCCATATCCGCGACACAGTGGGAGAGGATAGAGAACTCACTCACCATTAGACAGCGGATAGGCTCGTAGCTAGGGAGCTGAAGCATATACGTAGTTGCTCTGTATACCTCAGTTGTCAACTATTGAAGTGACGTCTGAGGTTAGTATCGCTTCTTGTGTACGTTTCCCTCTGCTCACACTTTCTTGTAGTTCTGTAATTCTTTAGGTAACGAAATAAAGTCGTCAACTGTTGAAGTGACGTCTGAGTTCTGTAATTCTTTAATGCTGAACGATATATTCAACATGACGTCCTTGGCATGAAAGAAGTTGAGATATACATATCCCGTGAAGATGGAATGGGTGAGGCCATAACACCAGAAGGCAAGTTTACTTGGATGTCCTTGTCTCTTTCTACAGTCAAGCATTCCTCGAGGTAATAGATCGTGAGCATTATAGGCGCCACCCAATATTTGTAGGAGTACTGAGACATTAGGCGGAACAAAACTGTTGTTGTTAATGCTGAATCTAAAGGCCTCTACATCAAATGCTAAGGTTGAATATAACGTCGACGCATCGGGAGTTGGATCTCCGGATGGAAATGGGTTTGTCAGGGGATATCAGTCTGCTCCCCTTAAGTTCATGATTTTAGGTTGAGCTCAGCTATGCGTGCTCATTTGTAGCGCAAAATTGCCGAGTTCACTCCATTTTCAAATGCTGTCGAAATGTTGCGTTTCCCTGAGCTGGGCAAAGCATGAATCCAGTGATTGTCGACCGGCTGATTTGCATGTAAGACTACAGAGTAGCGTTGGGCCAGCACAGACTATAAATTAGTTGCAATAACTAGTGATCCTCGAAGTAATATACCTGTAAAAATTTGAAAGCTATCAAGGGTGTGAGATGAGGTAGCAATTGAGTCAGTCTCGATGATAGTGAGATTATGCCCATCTATTGAAAAGGTGAAGTTTGGATCACAAGACATGGAGATGACATGGAATCGATAACGCTTTCCCTGCTGTACGTTTACAACAGTCTGACAAAGCAATAACGGTATGTTCTAAGCAGTAACAGTGACTCAGAAACAAGAGATGCTTATTCGTGGAACAAACCCACCATTGTCAACTGTATAGTTTTTTGATTGATGAGATTTACGGAGAATTGCAGACCAGAGAAACATACTATCATAGAGCACTCTGAGGGGGTCCAAAAGGTCTTGAATGGTAAGCGCACCACGAACTCCATCACAATATTGCACCACTGTGATACCTCGAGGAAGATCTTGTCAAATTGAAGGGCTCGCCAACTTACCAAAATGAGAATGATACCAACAAGTACTAGCGCTGTTGAGTTTGAAGTTATAAAGGAGTGAATCGCCAGGAGCAATAAGGCCTTGATTGATACCAGTGGCACCGTCCATAAAGTCGGTGCCACATTGGGTGACACCTTGCCAATGCTATCTACATGAGAGAAAGATTTAGATGGACATTATAATGTACCGACATACCATACTAACACCTCTAGTTTGATGTGGGTCTAAAGGCTTATTCAATCTGAGCTGATCGCTCTGATATTGTTATAATCAATACTAGAGAGTTAAGGCGGCTAACATACCTTCTTGGCCATAATCATAGGACCTGAATGTAAATTGATTATGAGTGATACTCTAGAAGTTGAGTCAATAAAAACAATCATGAAGTATGCAGAAATGCATCCGCACGCTCGTATGTAGCCATCAGGTGATATATTTGTGTTTGCAATAGTAAATGTCGCTGTGAAATCAAGCGAAGTAGCAGCAAGCAAGACTAATGAAAGGATAGCAAGAAAGTAAGAGCTTCGAGTCATTCTTTTTGAGCTGCATCAAGTAGAATTACAGGGGACTGAGAAATGGTTGGTGAACAGGGATGATTTTATATATCCACTGTTGTGATGTAGATATCATAGAGCTCCTGGCTCCACCGAGAAATCAGGGTGCCATAGTGACAAGTTTCACTGAGGAGCGTGACCTCCCAAAACAGAGTAATGGCAGATTATTTGTCTATCTTCAAGGCCCATCAAAAATTTTTATGGCAATGAACTATGATTAGAGCTTGCTTCACTCATTTTTTCTGTATGGTGAGATCCGAAATAGCCACACATGTGGCTATACGGGACACTTAATGACTCAGGGGGATAGTAATGCAACAGAAAAAATATCTGAAATCCTTACACCTGGACCCTGAAACCAATCAGAAGGAGAAATCACAAAGAAGTTGACTATTTGAGTCCTAGAGTATGCATAAGAATCTGAGGACTATCTTTTGGGGGTACCTTTGAGATGAGCCACACCGGGCAGAGCCAATAGATTTATTAACGCACTCATTGGAAACAAAGTTGAAAGCATCACAATACAAATGTGTCAGCTAGGTGCAATAAATAATCCAAACAAAATCAACAGATATTCTCAGCTCCAATGATGCACAACTGAGGTATAAGAATTATCCATGCAAGTCAAAAGCCCAAAACTGATCAACAAATAAGAAATCAAAACCATTAGAGATAATGTAAATGAGCAATATTTACCAAGCATTTGAAACAATCACAACAGCTCCAGCGTCGTAGTGAGGCAGGTCTATCCTTCAGTGTCCTTATGTCCTTACAAAAACACTAGACAACATCATTCATTGCAGTTTAGTACATGAAATAACCCCTGAAATATCTATAGCTTCGACCTTGAGGCATCTAAACTCATTGATCCCAGTATCTGAAGATAACTATGATTCCAGACAGAGCAATAGGAATAGGAATATACCCATAGCATGTAACTTGGTAAACACTGGGGATCACTTACTTCCTTTAATAATATTATTGGAATATATTAAGTGGTTTGTACATGATTAGTGCATTCTAATTGGTATGTCAATTATGAGAAAATGTGCGACCACGGGCGTGTTCATCGAGGAATGACTTTAGGCCCTAACATAAACAGGAAAATAAATATGTGAAGGCTCCAACTGAAAGTAGAAAGCATACCGTTTCTCCAGAGATGATGGGCTTGCCGAGATCATCTACACCAAAGCCCTTACCAGATGGGCGTTTGTTAACAGGAGGGATTGCACTGGGCTGCAGGGATCGTGGAACCCCAACTGCACATTGTATTTGTGTCGGGGTCTCAAGTCGATTCAATGGTGTGGTAGGCTGTTTAGCCAAGCCAGATGTACTAATTTCACCACCGATATCAACTGGAGAGGCGATATGATATTGAGATGCGACTGCAGCACTTTGTGCCATCCCACGAGAATGTTCCTGAGGAACAAGCGAGGCACATGCATGGCAGGTCTGGGATTTGGCTGCAGGACGACGTTGTGATGTCAGAGACTCATGGTTCAGGTCATCTTCTGTTTCTATAGCAATGCATTCTGGGAGGAAATTACCAGCATGAGGAGCGACGGGTTTGAGAAACGATTTTTGTGGCGTATGATTCCTAGTCGTTTGGATTGGCTCTTGAGCTGGAGATAAGATAATGAGAAAACAAGTAGAAGTGATATATAAAAAACTTGCCTCCAGCTGCGCGCATATGCTCATCATAAATTCTTTCGCTGATCAAAGCACTCAATGCAACTGGTCCTGGATAACCAGGCAAGGAACCGCCAGTCTCCAGCATTTCCCCAGGTTCGTCGACGATAGATCTCATGTATTGTTCCTTCACTGTAGGAGTAACATCCGCTGGATTGCCTGAAATTTGCTCATGCGTGCTGAATGGGGCTCTTGGGGGTCTGACATCACTAGCTGAAGATTGCAATAGATGGGATGATATGTCCAAAGGCGTTGAGGTATCTTTCAAGACTCTTTTTTTTAACCTGGCAGATGATCCTGACGATTGTCCTGTAGGGTCAAGAAGAGGCCCTTGGTGTGATCTCAAGTCATCGATTTCCTGCTGGATTTCAGATCGTTGGGCGTGAATTTGGGCCTCTAGAGCTTCCAGAGGGGATCCGCACACGGATTCTGATGGTGTCATGAACGATTGCGGAGACCATCTCCCTGAGCGCGATATCTTTGAGAACGATGAACTCTGTTGAGATGGTCCAATTTTTGAAAATTCGTCAAGTTGCTTATAATGGGCTGATTCGATTTGTCAAAAATCCGGGACATTAATAAAGACTCGAAAGACTAGACTAACGTAGATAATCTCCAACACTTTCTGGAACATGCCTGCGCGCAATTTGTCCGATACTTTCAGTCATCTCTTCAACTCCATGGACGAGACCCACGAGAAACCCTCCTTCAGTACCCTGGTCCCCCAGCTCACAAGTATTAGCATTGGAGGACTCCAGATGTGGGGGGCGATTCCGTTCTTGAGTGGATGAATCGATGGCATCATGCTCCACACCAGAAAGAACTGATCGCCGTTTAGGCACTGTCGACGAGGACACAAGGACTTCATTTGGAGGATCCGTACCCAGCAAAGGACTTGCAATGGGCCCGAATGTTTGAGCCTTCAAAGGCAACGCATCCATGGATGACATTAATGGCTCTGGTGCTGCATTCAGGTCAATTGATCTCGTTCATAGAATAATGATAGGAATGAAGAGACGTACAAGAAAGTGTACTCCCTAGTCCGCCATGCGCAGGCGAGTGAGAAACTGATGTTGTTTCGGTTACTTTTGTTGTCAACCATCGGCATCTTCGAGAGGAGAGCAAAGATGGGAACTCACTTGTTCCATATTTTTCGTCAGGGCCCAGAGCAACACCTTCTTCATCCTCATCGCCCGGTAGACTCCCGATACCCACTCTCGAACCACCAAGTTTCTCTTGACTAGGTAACTCTTTACCACTGCGCTTCTCGACATGGTCCGGTAAGGGCCCGATAGTTTCATCAAAATGCGCTGGAACGTGTTTAGGTATGACTGGTGAATAGCTGCCAGGATGATGCCGGTCCAATCCCAGGTTATCACCAGTGTCGACAGGAGCTCTAATGGTTGTTGCCGGAGGTTGGTGTAATGATTGATGCCGTATAGTTCCGGAGCCAACAAATGCAGTGGAAAGACACTCTCTGACAGTGCCTTGTGGCATTGCTGAATTTTGAGTTTTTGCAATAGCAGGACGATCAATGTCGGTCGACGCTTGGTGCTCTGTCGCCTCCTTGTCTATGCCTGAGCCAATTTCAACTCCATCCACGACATGAAATCGATGATTTCGCTCATCTTCAGGAAGTGATGGTGCAGATTCCTCTTCAGACACAGAGAAAGGCTCTCGACGCTCACGAGATTCCTCTGGTTCTTCGCTTGTCCCTGATGTCTCCCGTTCTCGTTCGCGTCGGAGAGGCAACTTGGATTTTTTTCTGTCTATGTGAAGGCAAAATGAGTCGTCACCAACCCACAAAGGCACCAAGAACTCACAGAACCAACGACTCAGTCTGGGTAAAAATCCTTTCGGTGCTTCTTCCTTTGCCTCAGGATTCTCTTTCGCCTTCTCTGATATAACTGTCGGATTCCCTTTTCCATTGTCGTAGGCTCTGGAATATGAAGTTGGGTCTTGGGTGGATAAGGAAGTATCGCTTGAAGGAGTTGACAAATGTTGGATGTGTGTAGATGAAGCACGAGGCAAAATCTGTCCTGGAGGGATGATCGGACGTGCAGCTCCAACGCCCATACCAGCAAAAGTAGTACCAGCAGCTAAAGGAGCACAATTACCTTCACTGGATTGTGATGGCGTCGTGTCACTGAGGTCCGTATTTGGCTTCGGAGGAAATTCATCCCTCACAGAAGAAACCCTCTCCTTTACAGGCGTTGGAAAATCGCCAATCGCTGCTAGTGCCGCAAGATGGGGAGTAACAGAGGTGAGAGGCTCTTGAAGAGATGAACGTGATATTTCAGGAGCTGGATCTGAACCCAAGTGCGCCGGGCTGGCTGATAACATCGCGCCATCATGCTCTGCAACGCATGATGTTGAAATTTTAGACTGAACAGATGCAATGCGGGCACTGGAACTCTCGGACACAGCAGGTTCTGAGCAACAGGATATCATTTATACCCTTCAGCATAGAGAATTTAATAGTTGTGGACATCAGAGCGCACCAGGACTAATGAGCATGTTCTTTGACGTAGAATTATTATGTGTTGTTATCTCGAGGTCCTCTCCCCTGATTCCCATGTGCGCTGAATTTGATTCAGGATTGATCCCGCGATCACTGTGAGTTGGCACATGAAGCTCCTTCGGAAAAGTGTAGGGCTCTTTCGATCCTAGTGGACCTGCAGCCTGTCCAGCGAGCTTATCAGGATGGACAGGGGTGGAAGCAGCATCCTCTTCATCGTATAGATGCCGATGTTCGAGGGCTGGTCTCGAAGGACCGGAATTAATGGAAGCAAACTGGCCGTTTCGGAACGGATTCGTAGATTTTGATGACCGCTGGGGTAAAGGGAATTCTTGCGATATGTCTGGTGATACAAAATTTGAAGGTGCATGAGAATCACGAGACGAGATCTCTGCAGCATGAAGTCTTTCTTCGGGAAGCCTGACGACATCGATTTCATTGGGTGTTCCAGGAAGTGAACCAACTCCGCCTTTAGACACTTTGTCTGAGGGAAAAAATGGAGCACGATGAATACGAGACATCGGACCACTATCAGGAACCGTCATTGCGTTGAAACCTCGATAAAAAATTTACGTGAGCTTTCAAAATTATGCTGTTCCACGATGAACAGCTTACGCCTGCCCGCTTTCTCTTCTGGAAGAGCTGCTACAGCTGGCTCAGAGGTTTTGCCAGGTAGAGAACCTACGCCAGTGCGAGAGCCAGAAGGCACTTCCGTCGACGGAAATTCTGAGTAATCAGATAGATATTGTGAGAAGCTCGAGTCTACATGTAATTTACCTGTTCGCAGAATCCCACTCTCCGGTTTGTCTCCTTCCTGTTTCAAGCCTAGGGGACGGATTAATTAGAGTCCCCAGAAAGTAATGAAGATCATACCAATGTAAGCGCCGACGGAATCAGGTAAATATTGCTTGGCATAATCGCTGAAAACATCAAAAGCGTGTTTAACTTCATCAACAGTCGACGGGGGAGAAAGGGTCCGATTATGTTCTTCAATCTTCCTTGATGTTGTCTGTACAGGGAATGCTCCTGGGATGTGTTGATCTCTTGTTTCAGTGGGGCATAGACCGGGTGACGTTCGTCCATGTGAGTCGTCGTTTGGTTCAGATTGAAAGTTACGCTGAGCAGATCGAGAATTCATGAGGAACTTCTCTTGGTTCTTTGATTTCTACGAAGACAAGGTTATTCTGATAACGCCTGTGCAGAGATAGATCGACGTGGGATGGAATGTATGGCAAATTAGCCATGGTTGGATGTGATGTAAATCCTAGACTTGTGGCTCTACATGACGGCATCTTTCTCCTTTCCCGATCAACTGACTGAAACAAAGAGCTATTTGTTTGCATCTGTATGATCTCCTTGATTGCTTGCGTCATACCAATGAACTCTTGTCTCAGCGCAATAATTTGTGACTGGTTTGAATGCAAGACTCTCTATCGAGAAACAAATGAACTGAGTAGGCACGTACATAATTTCCAGGTTGCCACATCCTTGACTTAAGCACTCGCACGCTCATTTGACCTATCACTTCCGTCGTCGTCCTTGATTTCCTTCAGCCCTTTGTCTCCAACTTCATTTCTCCTTGATATCATCTCCACACCTTTCTCGATCCCTCCTTCAATCACTTTGCAGAATGAAGCTGTAAACTCAGCCCCTGTATGCTGTCTGATGTCAAAATTGGAACTGACAGGAGGAATTACTTTAGTGTATTCAGCGAGATCCGGTATATCAGCAGTTTACCTTCTCCGACTATCTGATGAGCCACTTGAACTTCTTGGGCTGACAGGAGGACCTGGAACAAATTCATACATCATGGATTCCCTTCCGGACGACCATTCATTTGGCGAGTGTGACTCCAAATTCGCCAAATCTTCTAAATATGTTGTTGATCCAGATTCGGCACCTAAGGTCGAAATTTGGTCTACCTTCAGCGCATGAGGCTCTGCTGCCGAGACTCCATCCTTGATCGGACACAAGATCGTCGCGTTTTCTGAGCCTATAGTATTCGAAGTCGGTGGATCGCCTCCCTCGACACTTTGATGCATGTCTATGGGGGGAATTATGTGCTTTTCCTTGTCCGCTGCACCATGTCTGTTGACGTGCGCTTCATTGATCTCAACATCTCTTGATTTATCCAACAAGGCTGCTGCAGTCCGCTCTGCCCAGCTTCCCGAAGTTGGCATTTTATGCACTTCTTTCTTAATCATTTTCCTCCCTATATCAAGGTCCGATCCGCTTAAAGACAAATCGACGTCAAGTGTAGGTGGAAGGTCAAGGGTAAATCTGACCGAAGGTTTTGTATCGACCATCTTTGGATTCATGGTTGATCTCGAGGATCGTTTCTGAATCTCCGGGCAGGTCGTAGGTTTTTTCATGATTCCTTTTGTGCTTCCAACAGAAGGATGAGGATGATGTCCGAATTTTGCAGTCTGTCCTTCGGCATATCCATTTAACCCCCATTTCTCTCCCACCTCCATTTCGAGCTCACTGGTTGCAACAGAGCTGATGCTTAAAATGCCCATATCGCCTAACCTTCCCATTTGCTCTTTATCTGAGCCAACTATCTCACCTTGTCTGCTTCTGCGTATCCCTTCCAAGAGCGAAGCACCTCCCGCTATAACGTCTGAAACGATGTTTGAACCAACCTTGGATGCCTTGCGAACGACTCGAGAAGGGAGAGGTTCTACTGAAAAGTGTTGACTATTTTGGACAGAGCAAGACACTACAGATGGATCTAACTCGCTCACTGCCACTCGCGTCTGAGCCGCAAAAATGGTGATGTCTTTACCAGTAGAATCGAATGACGGCGTTCTTCCAGTATCCATATATTGCCCATCTCTTTCGTCTGAGATGTCATTGACGTTTTCATGCTTATTGTACATTCCTGGCCGAAGACCAGTGCTCATTCCCGGCGCTACACCCAGTGTGGGGAGAGAGGAGGCATTCCCAATTTTTCCCTTATTCATTATCGTTGCGCTGTTTTTGAGTTTCTTCATACCAGGAAGATGGGATACGAAAAACGGCATGGCCAGGGAACTGTAGGATTGTGGTAAAGTAAAAGAGGATGAAGTTGTATACTAATACTTGTAATCGTTGGGTTTCAGGCCAGTTGTTCTAATTCAGGCAGATATATCTTCGATACATGTACCTAGGCTCAATTAAAATATCCACACTGTTAGAGAAACGAATTATGGAGGACGTTATTAGGAATGCGTGTGGATAGAGTCGAACATACGATTGTTTCGATGCTCTAACAACAAACCAATGTCTGCTTGAGATAACATGGTATTTGAAAGGTCATCAAAGAAGCACTTGATCCCGTTTTCTTTGATCAAATTCCGAAAGGGGACTGTTCAGCGAAGGTTTGATGGGTCTCCGTAGCAAAGTGATAAACTTTACTACTCATGAATTGTATCCGCAGAGGTGATATCTCGTTTAAACTCCAACAAGACTAATGTGAGCAGAAAGAGATTGTATCTTAAAATTGTTGTTGTGTATCAGACTTTCCTCAATTCAAACTTGATATTTATCAATTAGGACTACTCATCTTGTGTTGACCTTCAACAGCAAACTCACTACTGATGGTTGTTTTCCCGCTATTTTGGACTTTCATCTAGTACTGTATATATTGGGATACTAGACTACTTGTACATCTCAGTCATGCACCTTACAAGGTGACCTCTGAGTGATATTATTCTTTAAATCTAACTGACCTAAACCCAATCAGCTCAAGAGTGATTCATAATTCAGAGCTGTAAAAACACACAATAGTGCACACGCATACACAATACTATACTCTCCTTCAACAATATGACATCGACCATCTCATGACGAAAATAACTGGGCCATCTCGCCGACGAGACCACTAAATATTTTCCCCTTCAATGAGAAGAGCCGTATATGCACTCTAAAAAGGTGTAGATATTCTTAGTGAATTGTCGAACAACAGACCAAGGGACTGACCTTAGATATATCAGAACAAGCAGTGGTGAGCTTGGACATAATTTCTCGCAAAATATTTTCCAATTCCAGGTCTGGAAATTTTCATTCACGAGGGCTAGACACACGAAGATCACTTACCTATTCCATCGGAATCAAAGTCAACAAGTCCAACCCAGCATCGAGCCACGCCGTCCAATATCATAAACTTCCATCCTTCCGTACGACAGGCTGCGACGTCCATAATCACGAGCATAACTCGACCGGCACTCTTCTGCAGTTCAATTCTATCA
>Ga0153948_1001036_pt1 | contig 14689 bp, 22 predicted proteins | sample TSNJ032MetaG_FD_104696 | JGI IMG/M metagenome (GOLD analysis project Ga0153948, IMG submission 104696) | Attine ant fungus gardens microbial communities from New Jersey, USA - TSNJ032 MetaG | ecosystem: Host-associated > Fungi > Mycelium > Unclassified | place: USA: New Jersey, Wharton State...
ACGAAAGCGTCTGGAACTGTGGCGCAAGAGATGGGCAAGACCATCCCGGGTGCGTTTGACAACTTCAAGGCTGCTCTATCGCGTATTGGTGCGGGTGCGCTCGGTGGAGTGTTCCCCGAGATCGCACCTACGATTCTCGCCATCACGCAGGCGATGTCGCCCCTCGAGACGGCAGCGGCCGGCGTTGGGCAGGCCATCGGCGCCCGGTTGAACCCGGTGGTCGAAGCATTCACGGGCTTCATTACCGGCGCCGATGGTGGTCTCGCCGCCTTGAAGGCAAACCTCGCTCCTCTCACTGGAATGCTGGGTCCGCTTACCGGTGCTTTCATCGCGCTCGGCGCTGGAGGCCTCGGCGGCCTGTTGAGCAAGATTCCCCTGATTGGTGGCATGGCAGGGCCGTTGTCGGCGCTGGCAGGCCCGATTGGTCTCGTTGCAGGCGCTCTCGCGGGCCTGATCGCTGTTTCACCGCAACTTCAGCTGGCTTTCAGCGTCATCGGAAGTCAGCTTGCGCAGACCTTCGGGAACCTGCTCACAACCCTGGGACCGGTTATCGGGCAGATCGGCTCCGCTCTGGCCGTGATGGCGCAGACGATTGGTGGTGTACTGGCCGACGCGTTGCTGACCGTAGCGCCGTTCCTATCGCAGCTGGTAAACATCCTTGGCGGCGTTCTCGTGGCTGTGCTACCTTCCGTGGTGACGTTGATCACTCAGCTGTCAGGCATCTTCTCTGCTTTCGCTGGGGCGATCGTTCCCGTCATCGGGACCGTGCTACAGGCGCTGGTGCCGGCGCTTTCATCTCTGGGACCTGTGATCGGGACCATCGTCAGCGCGGTGGTGCCGTTGGTGTCGATGCTCGCTTCGGCACTCATGCCGATCTTCCAGGCAATCTCTCCGCTGGTTACGGCGCTGCTCTCGGCGATCACGCCTCTGATCCCGGTGGTGCTGCAACTCGCGACAAGCCTGATCTCCACCTTGGTACCGATCTTCACCCAGCTGATCTCGATTCTGGCTCCCGTGATCTCAATGGTGGTGAACCTCGCGACCACGCTGGTCTCAATGTTGGCCCCGATTTTCCAGGCGCTCGCCCCGGTGATCACTCAGCTGATCACAGCGTTCATGCCTCTGATTTCGGCGATCCTGACCCCTCTGATCAGCGTGGTTGCCGCGCTGATGCCCGTGCTGCAGCCGATCCTTGATCTGTTCATTCAGTTGCTCACTCCGATTCTGGCGCTGATTCAACCGTTGCTGCAGTTGGTAAGCGCGATCATCCCGCCCCTGTCGGCGGTGCTGACATTCCTCGCGAACGTGATCGGGGGTCTGCTGAAGGGTGCGTTTGCATTCCTGATCCCTGTCATCCAGTCGGTGGTGCAGATCATCGGGAACGTGCTGCAGCCGGTCATCAAGGGCATCACGGATGTACTCGGTGGTGTGATCAACTTCCTGACCGGTGTGTTCACGGGCAACTGGAAGCAGGCGTGGAACGGGATCGTGCAGATCTTCTCGGGGATCTGGAACGGCATCGTCGGCATCGTGAAGGGTGTCATCAACTCGATCATCGATGCGGTGAACGGTGTGATCGGTGGCATCAACGGTGTCGCCGGAGCGGTGAAGGATGCTACTGGTGGTGCGATCAACTTCACGATCGGGAAGATTCCACGCCTCGCTGAGGGTGGCATCGTCCAGGCGGTCCCTGGAGGCATCATGGCGAACATCGGCGAGGGTCGATACGCGGAGGCGGTAATCCCGCTGAAGCCCGGGATCCTGTCTGAGCTCAGCGGTCAGCCTTCGTCGAATGGCCGTGAGGCGCCGTACATGTACGTCGAACAGATCGTGGCCCCGGATAACGACCCGGTCGTTTCCGGTCGGATCATGGGTCGCGAGTTCGGTCGAGTCGCCGCAGGGAGCATCTGATGACGGTTGCGATCGACAGTCTGGTGCTCCCTGCGGGACCGGCCGAATCCGGTACGGCTGGCTTCTGGCTCGTGTTCCTGGGTGACTGGGATGCTGTCCCGGAGTCGAAGAGTGACATCCGTGAACGCCCTCAGGCAGATGGTTCGTTCGCGATCGCGATGGACTGGCGTAAATCGTTGGCATTCTCCATCAAAGGAGCGTTCCTCGGCGATGCTCGCTCCGATGTTCAGACAGCCAAGCAGCTGCTGAAGTCAACGATCGCTCGGGGTAAGTCGGTGACCGTCGTTGTCACTGATGACGACGGGCCGATGCGGCGGGTCGCTTCGGTCCGATCTGTGATCCTCGACCCCGACTATGGGGGCAACCAGTTCACCTTCACGATCGACCTTGTCGCCTTCGATCCGCTCATGTACGGGCCCGACCAGAGCTACTCGACCGGTGTTCCCGTCTCAGGAGGGGGGCTCCTTTTCCCTCTGGGAACCACCCCCACCGCCTACTGGGACTTCGGCGCAGACGGATCCTCAGGCCGGGTGTCGTTCACAAACACGGGAACGGCACCAACCTGGGGTTCGCTCACGGCGACAGGAGGTCTCGGCAGCGGGTTCACCGCAACCGATGTGACCACCGGTCAGACGGTCCGATTCGAACGTGTGATCCCTGACGGGTCGGTAGTACAGGTCAACCAACGCACTGGCCGAGCGTGGATCGACTCACCCGCCAACGACGTGTCCGGATACCTCACGGGTCGGGACTTCTTCCAGGTCGGACCGGGCGAGACGCATCAGATCCAGTTCGCACCGCTTGGAACCGTGACCGGTACACCACTGTTCACGTTCACTGCGGCGCCAGCAAACCGGTAGGAGGTGGCCGATGGCCCGATTCATCATCGGTGACCTCCGCACTGGCCGGCGCATCTTGGATCTTCCTGTGCTGACCGGTACCTGGGATGACAAGCTGGATACCGCGGAAACCATCCGCGTGACAGTGGACTTGCAGGACCCTGACGTTCAGGCGCTCGACCTGCGTAATACGGCGTCCAAGGGCAAGGCGTTCCTTGGTGTCGTTGAGGGCGACACGATCAAGGCGTGCGGGCCGGTCTGGACCCGCAGCTATGACCGTTCGGACGCGAAGCTCGAGATCGGCGCGAAGGGTCTCATATCCCTCTTCGATCACCGTCTCATCATCCCGTTGCTGGCGGAGACTATGGATATCGCCCAGTGGACGATCCCGGATCCATCTGACAACACAAAGACGATCGCCAACCCGGCCCTCACTACCCAGTACGCGGGAATCTGGTGGGGCACCATGGCAAAGCGTCTCGTGCAACAGTCCCTCGCGCGTACGGGCGGAAACCTGCCGATCGCGTTCCAGGCGGATGAGATCGACGGCGTTGCGGACCACACTAAGACCTATCTCGGCGTGGACTTCAAGCCGGTGGGTGAGGCGCTCAAGCAACTGACCGAGTTGCAGGGTGGCGCCGAGATCAACTTCGCCCCACGCTTCACCACCGACATGCTCGGCGTGGAGTGGGTGATGCAGACCGGGACGGTCGCGCAGCCTCTGATCTACGCACAGTCATCCCCGGAATGGAACCTGACCGTGGATGATTCGCCCATGTCTGACTTCGCGATCAGTGAAGACGGATCCGGGTTGGGCTCGTTCGCCTGGGCGACGGGCGGTCGGCAGGCTGACGATGTTCTTGTGTCGAGGGCGTACGATTCGACGCTCATTGATCGGGGGTTTCCGATGATGGAGCTTCTGGACTCTTCCCATTCGACGGTGTCGATTCAGTCCACGCTCGACAAGTATGCAGCGCAGAACGCGGTCAACGGGCGCGGTGCGCAGGAGGCATGGTCGTTCACCGTGGAGGCGTATCCGACTGACGATGGAGGAAACCCAGCCGGGCCGTGGGTGAATTCGTACAACGTCGGTGACTTCTGTGTAATCACGATTGCTCCGTACGACGCGGACTCGGGCGTGGGCGACCCTTATCTGACGGCCGGTGGTACGTTCCGCCGGCGTATCGTTTCCCTCTCGGGTGACGAGAAGAGTGAGCAGATCAAGATCCAGTGCGTGCCGGAGGTGGTCTGATGGGCGGCGGGTACAAGGCTCCCCGTGACGGCATGGATGCTCTAACTGGCCCGATGGCCGACAGTAGGGAACGCCTGCGCGAGCTTGAGCGTCCGACTGGTACGTCGATCGGTTCTCTGGTGCAGCAGGTTCAGCAGACGTTGGCGAACATCGTCGCACAGGTCAACACGATCGCAACGAATTGGATGAACGCGAACTCGTACACGAAGGCGCAGATCGACAACCAGATTGCGAACCCCCCAGCAGGTTCGAATGTCTCAGGCAACGTCGCCGCGAGCGGGTCGATAAGCGCTGGAGGTCTCGCCAATTTCCCGGCCGGCATCCAGTCGTTGGATGCACGCAATCGAGTGCTGACCAGCTCCTACGCGGTCGGGTACTGGGATGGCTCCGGGCGCGGGGGGACAGTCCCTTCGGCGCTGCGCTACAAGCAGGACATCTCGCCGGCCGACACCAGCGAGCTCGTGGAAGCCATGCGGACGATCGCGTTGGTGCGCTACCGATACATCCAAGCTGTCGAGGAACTGGGAGATGCGGCACCGTACCTGCTCGGCTCGATCGCCGAATACTTCGTCGCCGCCGGGTTGAGCGAGTGGGTGTTCTTCAGCGACGACGGTGAGCCAGACGGCATCAACTATGAGCGCCTGACCATTCCACTGATCGCCGCATTCCAGTCGCTCGACAAACGCCTCTCAGCGCTCGAGCAAGAGCCGAGTTAGTCGCAGGTGGGGACGCCGTTCACAGTCGACGCGGAACCAGAGGCGCAGAGGGTCGTGTCGTAGTAGCCGTTGGGAGACGGGACGGGCGACCCAGCCGGGAGACCGGACGATGCAGGCGGCGCGCTGTGATCCTCACTATCGGAGGCACCTGACTGGTCCTGCGTCTGGGCTGCGGCCTGGCGTGCAGCCTCATCCGCTGCAGCTCGGGCGGCTACGGCTGCTTCCTGAGCGGCCTTCTCTGCTGCGAGGCGAGCCTGCTCGACGTCGTAAGCCTTCTTCGCCTGGACCGACTGGGAGCCGAGGGTATCGAGCTCGCCGCCGTGTTCGATCGCTCCCTGGTACGCGGGCGCCGCGACGGTCATGGCGTGCTCTGCGTCGGCTTTCACCTGCGCGGCGTGGGCACTGATCCCGACGCCCACGCTCGCAGCAGCGATCAAGGCGATAACCGCGCCACCTCCAATGAGTTTCGCGCGAAGGCTGACGGCCTTTTCTTCCCCCTGAGTGTTGCTCATCTAATCAGATTAATCCGAACCACCCACCTTTAAAAGACCCAGTTGGAGGGCTCATGACGATCCGTAAGGGCCTTCCGGCCAAAAAGGCCGCGACGGATGCGGATGACACGCGTTATGACTTCCGCAATGACGTGACGTGCAACGCGGACGGATCACCACGCGGCGGAGTTACATCGCCGATCGGGACGAGCCTCGTTTCGTCAACGGCAACAATGAATGTCGCCGTGGGGGCATTTAGCGCCGTGGCGGTGCGCGACAACGGAGTTGTCAAGCTCGCCAACGAGGGAACCGTGAACGTGCTTCTTGACACTGCGCCGGCTGCCAACTCGCGGATCGACGTCATCTACGCAAAGCAGAACGACAGTTCGTCCACTGTGACCACTCCGGATGCCAACGATCTGCCTGTGATCACCTTTGCGAAAGGCGTTGCGGCTGCTTCTCCGGCAAAACCAGCATTGCCGATTGGTGCAGTCGAGCTCGCAACTGTCCTTATCCCTGCCGGGGCAACAGCGACAAACTCAAGCTCGCCCGCTGTGGTCATCACGCAGACCGCGCAGTTCACTGCTGCGGCTGGTGGGATAGTCTCGTTCCGCTCGGTCACGGATCTGAATCTGTGGACAACGTCCCGACCGGGCCAATTCGCCGACGTGTACAGCGACCCGACGACGTCCAACAATGCGACATACCGATGGTCGGGATCCGCTTGGGCATTCGTTGCCTCGTCACTCGTCGCTAGTGGGGCTATTGCCTCTTTCGGGACGAACATCTCCGCTGGCCCGGGAATGGACATCTTCAAGCTCGATGGCATCGTGCACGGCAACCTTTATGTGACCAAAACCACGGCGATCGGTGCTGGTGAAGTCCTGGCGACTTTGAACCCTGGTTGGCGCCCGGGAAACGTTGTGGCGAGTGCTACGGGGATCCCGAATTCGTATGGGCTGCGCATCGACGGGTCGAACGGGCAGATCACGACTGTGGGTAATCCGGCTTCCACGACTCTTGTGGCGTATTTCTGCTTTAGGCAGGTGAACTAACCATGTCGATTGTTGACGGTAGGGGTCTGATCACCTGGGAGGGTGGCCTGTTCGAGCCTGGCTCGGATCTGCTTCGACGCACGCAGTGGGCGTTCGCGCGGATCCGGGCTGATGGCGGGCGGATCATCCTGAATGAGGCTGGGCGCCCGTTTGGTGTGCCGGGGGATGCGAGCGTGCGTAGCGCGTCGCTGACCGCGTCGGGGGTTTCGACGGTGTGGTTCCAGTGGGGGCGGTATTTGCGTGGGGAGACGCCGTCTGCTGCTGATCCACGCTCGGGGAACACGCTTGCGTCGGAGCACACGCAGGGGATCGCGACGGACACGAATGCGCCGTCCGTGTTCGACATGACGTTGCGGGCGAAGTACTTCACTCAGGTGGGGATGCGGAACACAATCGCGTCGGAGTCGTGGCATTGGGCGATCCGTTCGGCCCCGCAGGTGGATCTGGCTTCGATCTCGGGCGTCGGAAACGTCACTCATCTCACGACTGCTGCTGTGGCAGCGAAACCCATTCTGGAGGACATCATGGCTGTGCGGGCGATCAACGCGAAGAACGGGAACGCGTATCTGGTTGGTCAGGAGTTCATCCACCAACTACCTGACGCGAACTACTCGGCTGGCACCGCCCAGTACGGGGATGCCGTGACCTTGTCGGAGGCACAGTTCCATGCGCTGTGCGACTCGAACGGGATTCCGTGGAACGTGGTTCCCGCTATCGGCCCGGGTGCTGGTTGGTCGATGTTGCGTGTCGTGAACGGGAACATGATGACCGGCATCTTCAAGGAATCCTGGTAAGCCCCTACTCCCTGAGAGGGGGAACTGATGCCCGAGCTCCCCGGATTGTGGAGTCTGACTCCGATAGGCGCACTCATCGGTGCGATTGTGCTCCTGTACTGGATGCTTGCCACTGGACGCCTGGTGACCAAGTCATCTCACGAGCGTGAACTGGCGCTCGCGACCACTCGCGCTGACGAGTGGAAAGCCGCGCACGGACGGTCGGAAGATGCGCGCGCTGTGGCGCTCGAGCAGAACTCGGCCCTTCTCGCAGGTGTGCGGATCGCGGACAAGTTCTACAAGGACTTCCTGCCGCCGCAACCAGACGAACGCACCATCCCGCGAATCACGGGAGGTCACGATGCGGTGGTTTAGGAAGCGTCCCGCGATCGACACGGAGATGGATCCGGAAGTGCTTGAGGCTCGAGCCGCGCAGGAGCGCGCCCATGCGGCGATCCGGAAAGTTCACTCGCAGGAAGTCGAAGTGATTCAACGCGTCAACTCGCTCGAGGAGCGGCGAAAGCTCAACAACTTCGGGCGCGCGCTCGAGGTGGCCATGGAGGGGCGCCGATGAACCACAGCATTCAACCGTTCTCTCCGCTGGACCTCGTCCCGAACTTGCTCGCGGCGGGGACCTTTCTCGGGGCGATCGCGTTCGTGGCCATCTATGCGACCTTCGCGAATTGGCGTCTCACGGGTCCGGGCCGGGCACTCATGTACTGGGTTGGCTCGTTCGCTCTCCTGGTCCTGATGAACACCATTCACCTCGCCACCGGCAGGTATCCGGGCATCGAGTTCGTGCGCATCTTCATCTACGGGCTCCTGTTCTTCACCATCTGGCAGTTGGTGTGGACCCTGATCCGAACACTGCGGGCGGGGAAGCCGATCACGATTCAAACCTTCATTGACCGTCGAACCAAGGAGAAACAGAAATGACCCCCGTCCTTTTCCAGCCCGATCTGCTCGGTGCTCTCACCTTCCTCATCTCGTTCCTCCTTCCCCTGCTGGTAGGACTCATCACCACGAAGGTCACCTCCGGTGGTGTGAAGGCGGTGCTCCTCGCGGCCGCGTCCCTGATCACCTCCGTGGCGACGTCGTGGGCTGCAGCCCTGCAGTCGAATCAGCCGTTCGACCTGTGGACTGCACTGCTGACTTTCGGTGGTGTGTTCGTTGTTGCTGTGGCGTCTCACTTCGGTGTGTGGAAGCCGGTTGGTGCGTCGGCCGCAGCTCAGGCTGTTGGCGCCGGCGAGCACGTCGCAGGGCCCGAAGTCTCGACGAAGGATCAGATCCTGGCCGCGCACGCCGCCCTCTCCACGTCGGAGAAGGAAGCGTCCGAGCAGGCCGCCCTGTCCCGTGTCGCCGGCGACGTCTGAGTAGGGGGAAGTCATGGCAGTCACGACGAAGGTCTATGCGTCCCTTGCCGCCACGGTGGGGAACAAGGAGGTCGCGTTCGGTTCGGACACGTTCAAGGTCATGCTGTGCTCGAGCTCGTACACACCGAACCAGGCGACCCACAAGTACAAGTCCGACGTGACCGGGGAGATCACCGGAACCGGTTACACGGCCGGCGGGGTCACTCTCACCGGTGTCACATGGTCGGGGTCTGGCAACGTGTGGTCGTTCGGGTGCTCGAACATTGCCTGGTCTTCCGCGTCGTTCACCGCCCGGTACGCGGTCGTCTACGACGCAACCCCGGCGACGGACGCCACCCGCCCTTTGGTGGCTGTGATCGACTTCGGTGCTGACACGACGGTGACCGCGTCGACGTTCCAGATCAACCCGACCGGTGGGGTTCTCTTCACCGAGACCGCTGCGTAACTGAGGGGCTGGCCGTGACGGAGCAGACGTTCGACTTCGAAACCGCAACGGCCGGCACCCAGGTCACCACTGCGTCGACCATCGGGGCGAGCTCGGTCACAACGTCGGGTGGCACAGTCAAGATCGACAACACGTGCGTCGGGAACGGGACCCGCAACATCCTGATGACGGTCACCACCGCGAACACGGTGACCATCGCCCGCTTCAACGTGAACGCATCTCTGGTGCAGTCGTTCGGTGGGTGGTTCACAACCCCGGCAACCCCGACCGCGAACCTCACGATTCATGCACCCCGCTACTCTGGTGGGCCTGTGTTCAGGGTCAACTGGGGGACGAACAACGCGCTCACGACAGGTGACTTCTCCGGTGCGACGGCGAACCCGATCACCATTGCCACCGGCCTCACACCCGGTGCACGGTACTACCTCGCCTATCAGCTGACGATCGCGACACCCACGACGGGGCAGATCGCACTGCAGGTGTACGACTCGGCTGGTGCGCTGATCGGATCTGGGACGTCGTCGAGCTACAACCTCGGCACAACAGCTATGTCTGCCATGGATGTGGGTGTTGTCTCAACGATGCCCGTAGGTCGTTCTGTGGCGTGGGACTACGTGCAGGTCAACGACGGGTCAACCACCCCGTACGTGCCGGCCGGGGGGAGCGTCACGGTGACCGCCCCAACCGGGACGACCATTCGGGGAACGTCAGGCGCGGCCGTGAGCGCGGGAGTTGTTCTCGCGGTGCCTGTTGGTACGGCAACCCGTGGCAGCGTCGGCACAGGTGTGATGGCAGGCGTTTCTGTCACCGCACCCACGGCCACTCTCAACCGGGCCGGTGTGAACCCGTCCCTCGGTGCAGGAGTGCTTCTCTCGGCGCCGAGTGGTGCGGTCACCAACTCTGGTGTTCCGCCTACCGTGTCGGCGGGATCGCGGGCGACCCTAACGCCACCCGTCGCAGCCATCACGAGGACAGCAGCGGCACCGAACATCCTCGCAGGCGTCACCCTTGCCGCCCCTGTGGCGTCCAGAGTGTGGGCGGCGGCCAGCGTATCCGTTCTCGCAGGAGCGACGGTCCAAGCGCCAACAGGTGGTGTCCTGCGTCTCGGCGTGCCACCAGCCATCGTGTCCACCGTGGCACGCGACATCACCGTCTACGTTTCGGGGCCGACCCGGCACCAGTTCAAGGATGCGTCCCCGCTACCGAATCCGCTGCGCGTGTCAGGAGGCACCCGATGACCTATCTCCCTCGAGACGGGCGAGAGTACTTCCATTGGACGTTCACCGGTCTCCCGGATGATCACGGCGCCGTGGAAGTTCAGATCGGTGGTCAGTGGTGTGCCCTCACGATGGACGGCCCGGTCGGTCGTCTCCTGGTTGCAGGCCCGGACGCTGACCCGGCCGGCGCCGTCGTCGTCTCCTCCGACACGGATGTGAGAGTCCGCGTCACCGACAGTCCCGAGGTTGTGGTCCGTGGTGGTGGGTGGATCCGCCTCACGTCCTAACACTCTGGCCCACCCTTCGATCGTTCCCGTACCGTGTCGTTCGGGTTCGATCACCCAGCACCCCCAGTTCAGGCTTCGGTCTGCGCTGGGGGTGCTTTCGTCGTGTTTGGGGATGCCGCAACAGGGAGGTAGACGATCAGTGCGCGGTCTTCGGAACCAGTGGCTACCTCGGCACTACATATCGCTCGTCACCCATGAGCGTCCTCCGTGTTTTCTGCGGCCGGGTCGAGCATCCACTCGCATTCGTTACACCAACGCTTCACGCCATGCCACGATGAACAATCGTGATCGATGGCATCTGGTTCGTCGGCGTCTTGGACCCGCTCCGCGTAGAAGGCGACCTCATAGCGTGTCATGGGGTGGTAGCCCTGCATGACCTCTGGTGGCGGTGTTCCCCGTAAGTCCCGGGCTCGCCGGGCTGCTCGCCGCGCGGCCTGACTCATCCTTCAACCTTCCGCGGCCACTCCGACGCGATGCCGAGTTCGCCCGCCTCATACCGCCAATCGATGACCACCATCGTCAAGTGGCCTCGGTGCTCTTTGATTTCGCGGGTGGTTATGTAGGTAGTCGGTTCTTGTACGTTCTCAACTGCGAGACGCATTGCTCGGTCTTCCTTGGCGGTGAGTTTCATAGGGCATCAGTGGACCAGTGGATCGTGATCATTCCGCGTTCGAGTTCGTGGTGCCCTGGGTGACCCCGTCGCAGTTCGCAGCGCCCCCAGAAGACGTCTACAAGGAGGTCAGATGTTCTGCGCTCGCGCCGCGCCCAGCATCTCCTTCGCAGCATTAGGACTCCTGTCGAACAGTCGAACTATCTCCGATGCCCCCGACATCCTCGGCCTGAGCCGATTCAAGGTCGGCCTTACAGACTCGGCAGCGCTCCGCGTGCATGATCGCCTGGTCGTCTCGTTCAAATCGGCGACCGCAGGGCATTTCGAACATCTAGTTATCTCCCATTGTCTTCGCTGGTGTCTTTACACCAGACTAGCGCGCCGGTACGATGGTGTAAAGACACCAAGGAGACCAAATTGAGCGACATCACGAAACACATGGCCGAAGCGCGACGACAGTCGGAAGAGTGGGCTGCTGCCGTGATGGAACGGGTCACCTATGAACCCGTAAAGACACCCGATACTGTGGGTGCCGTGCCCAACAAGCCCAAAACACCGGTAAGCAACTTCCGCATCCCCGAGGACGTGAAGGAAGCCGCGACAGCGAAAGCTAAGGCTGAGGGGAAGACACTCACCGATGTTGTCGTCGAAGCACTCCGCCGCTACATCAAGGCCAAGCCGCGTGGCTGAACCAGCAGAGCCGCTAGTGTGACCGTATGGAAGGCTTCCCGTACCTCATCGTCCTAGCGATCAGCGCGCTGCTGTTCTTCGTGATCTCGTTCTACGTCATCAAGGCTGCCGTGAAGCGCGCTATTTTCGAGGCACGCCAAGTCATCAACGACGACGAGTCTTTGCTCTAGCGGGGTCGGTGTTCCCGCCAGAACTTCACCAGCTCGCCGGCGGGTGGTCTCGCTGCAGCCATCACACTGTTATCCGTCCGCCGCGCAGCCATGTGATGCCGCCACTCCTCGAACGCGATCCGGTAATCCCACCCAAGCTGACACGCGCCGTCGAACGATCGGACCCACCCGATCAGCTCCCTGGCCTCGCTGGTGGGTGCGTAGGTGACGACCCGGAACCATTCCTCGGGCCGGTTCGGATCACCCTTCAGGAACCGCCTCACGACCGCATACGGCACCTGAGACTCCGACACCCGCAACAACCACTCAGTCGGGCGCGCGTAGGAGGACGGGGACCAGTCAGTCACTATGGAAGGCTACGACGGACCCTCCGACATCCTCCGCGACCTCCCATTCATCGTCAGTGTGGTGACTAACCACCAATGTCCATGAACCACTTCCGGAGGGAAGACGAGGGAGGGAATTCATCGTGACCAACCCGAGTATTCCGGCTTTGTGGTTATCGACGGGGGTGATCGAAACTTGTTCCGATTGATCTGGGTCATCTTCAAGGCTGTTGAGTTGTTGGGCGCGCTGAAACGAGAGCCCAAGGATTGTGCCGATGTCGCGGACGCTCACGCCCTCAGCGGATAGAGACTTCACGAGCTGTGAGGACAGACGCGTGGCGGATCGCTCGAGGTTAGCTGCAGCGGTCCGGTAGCGTTCGATGCTCGCAAGAGTGCTTTTGATGCCGGTCACGGCACCGACGTTCTCGTATGAGACGTTCACTGCAACTTCCTCGATGGGGATGTTGCGGGTGACTGCGATGTACTCGCGTGCCATTTCGGGCACCTCCGCGAGCCGGCGCGCTTGGGTGAGGCCGTCGAGCTCGGGGATCGCGACCATCCACCATTTCCCTTCACGGGTGGCGGTGACTTCGTAGGTCTTCACTTCCCTGCCTCCTTGATCGCATTGTTGACCTGGCGAACAACCCCGGGGGAGATGGTCTTGTGGCCGTCCGGGACGGTGACGCTGACGGTGCCGTTCACGTAGGTGGTGTGGCTTCCGACGGTGCGGGCCGGGACGAAGCCTGCGTCCTTGAGGCGCTTGACCAGCTTCCGGGTGGGTTCTTCGCTAACCATGAGATTAGTCTACTGTCGGTAGACAGTACAAGTCAAGCGTTGCTAGACAAAGAGTGGAACGTAGTAGTCTAGCCGCCACTTCCCTCATCGTCTCCATGTTCGTACGGTCGAAGGTAGCCATCAAGAGGGCAGTACCACTCCCACCTTTGGCCTGTCGCTGGCAGGTCGGGCTTGCGTCGTTTCAGGATGTGCCCGTTGGGGCAGTAGTCGTTCAACATGAGGCATAGTCTTCATCCGTTCGGCGACACCACTGTCCACCGACCCGACCGATCGACGCCGACAGCCTGTACCCCTGTCCACCCCATTGCGGGGGCCATGATTCATGTGAGTTCGTTGAGATACCGCGCATTGTCCAACCGACAAACAGAACCTTCTGTGCGCGGTGACCGGTCACTCTAATTCGTGAGCCCACTTACGATTCCCCCAACACACCAAACAGGGGAGCAACATGAACCAGACCGCAAGACCCGCCACCAGTACCGAACTGGTGCGGCGCAACATCCGTCTCGCATTCCAGCAGGCAGGCGTCGATATCGGCCAGCTGGCCCGGGATGACGGGGAACTTCGCTTCATGGAGGTGGTGGCGGTCGCCCTCCTTTTGGGGTGCTCGCCGGCGCAGTTCTTCAACTCGGAGGCGTCGGATACACCTTCGGGTACACCACGTGTTTTCGGAGCGGAATGACAAAACCCCTACCTCGTAGACGAGAGTAGGGGAGTGGTCTTGTGGCTCCGACCGGCATCGATCCGGTGACCTTTCGATTTTCAGTCGAACGCTCTACCAACTGAGCTACAGAGCCTCACCGCCGAGGCGGTGATAGACGAAAGCCCTTCCGAGGGAAGGGCTTGTCGCCATGGCGACCCTGACGGGACTTGAACCCGCGACCTCCGCCGTGACAGGGCGGCACGCTAACCAACTGCGCTACAGGGCCAAACTGTTATTCGATTTTCCGTGTTCCATTGTAGATGACGTCCACCGCTTGCGAGGACGGGTGACCCCAACGGGATTCGAACCCGTGCTGCCGCCGTGAAAGGGCGGTGTCCTAGGCCGCTAAACGATGGGGCCGGGTTGTCTCGATCCACTTTCGTTTCTCGACGACCACCGACGCATAAGCATACGGAAGATGGTAGCCGAACGCCAATCGGGGTTGCATCCCGGGCGGGTCAGGCCTATACGGAGGGTTCGGGAGGGTGCGCCGATCGGGCGACGCCCCACGGAAATGCCCCGGTTCGGCGGGTCTCGGTGGGTAGATTGCGAGCGACGGCTCCCCCCGCCGTCCGCGTGAGTCACGCGCCGCCGACCCCTGCCGCCGTCCACCGACCCTGGGCTTCGCGCGCGCATGTTGGTAAAGTTGCACGAGTTGACTAGCGATACCCGTGCGACTGGTGTGACAAACGAGATGAAAACGGTACGTGAGCGAAGCGGGTTCGAGGTGGCGATGAGACGCGAGACGAGTGGATTCGGGGAGAAGGTCCCCAGGCGCAGGCCGTGGTCCCTGCGTGCCGGGATCGCAGCGGCCGCCATCGCGGCGCTGGCCGCCGTCGGATCCGTCGCCCCCGCCTACGCGGACAACTACCCCAGCTGGCAGGACGTCCAGAACGCGAAGGCCAACCAGGCCACCGCGTCCGCCCAGGTCGACAAGATCAACGGCCTGATCTCGCAGCTGAAGGGCGAGGTCGCCTCCACGCAGGCGGAGGCCGTGAAGCGCGGAGCCGAGCTCCAGGTGGCCGAGGCCAAGTTC
>Ga0153948_1001043_pt1 | contig 14649 bp, 17 predicted proteins | sample TSNJ032MetaG_FD_104696 | JGI IMG/M metagenome (GOLD analysis project Ga0153948, IMG submission 104696) | Attine ant fungus gardens microbial communities from New Jersey, USA - TSNJ032 MetaG | ecosystem: Host-associated > Fungi > Mycelium > Unclassified | place: USA: New Jersey, Wharton State...
GGGCGGCGCTCGCCGGGGGAGTGGGCACCGCCTTCGGCGTCGGCGCGGCGATCAGCGCGGTGGGGATCGTGCTGGCGGCCCTCCTCGGACGCCGGGCCCCCGGCGTGTTCGTCTCGCGTCGCCGTCGCGCCACCCAGGCGTAACGCACCTCACCAGCGAAGGCCCCGCTCACCGAGCGGGGGCCTTCGTCGTGTCGGCGGGCGTGGACGGCCCGGGCCGGTTTGTACGCGCTGTCCTCGATCGCCGCGCGATTGGCCAGCGCGTCCATTCATCGCCCCGTCGTGGCCGCCGTAGCATCCAGTCCATGCCTGCCAGCGTCGCCATCGAAGACGAACTCGACATCGATCGGATGCGAGACGAGGACGTCGTCATCCTCGGTTACGACTGAGCGCACGCCGCGGCTACGTCCAGAGCGGTCGCACGGACGCCGCCAGGCCGAGCAGCGGGGCGCTGTCCAGCACCACCCGTGCTTCCGGGACCCCCTGCTCCGGCCACTCCGCGACGATCTCGAGAGCGCCGCTCGGCGGGAGCGGCCAGAGCCACAGCCCGTCCTCGAAGCGCTGGTAGTCGCCGGAGCCGCTCCCGTGGCCGTTCGCGGGGAACAGGCTGTGCCAGGACGCGTCGTGCGGGTCGCCGTCGGGCGGGCCTGCGAACGCATCGAGCAGCACCTGCTGACCGTCGCTCAGGGCGACGCCGTAGCGCAGGCGACCCGCGCTCGGTCCGCCGTGCAGGCCGTGCGCACCCCAGTGGGCGAGCTGCCACTCCTGCTCCGACCGGTCGCCGCGGCGGAGGCGGCGCTCGATCAGGAACTCGATCCCGTCGCTGTAGACGCGAGCCTCCATGACGACGATCGCCACGGTGTCGGTGGCGGCGAGCACCTCGCTGATCGGGAACACGCGGGGCAGCTCGTCATCCGACGGCTGCCAGCGTGGATTCCGCTCCTGCTCGAGCGGAGGATCGTCGTCGGCCGGCGGGTCGAGGGGGAAGAAGCTCACCGCCCCAGCCCATCACGGGTCCCGCGAGCGGCACAAGAGCTCACTGCGCGTCGTCCGCCGGCGCGTCGACGGGGAGGCGGCGGCCGGATCGGCGCCGCACGCCGAGAAGGTCCGGCACCATCCCCAGCGCGACGGACGCCGCGGCGACCAGCAGCACGGCGCAGACGGCGAGGCCGGTCTGGAGGCCGTCCCGGCTCACGGCGATGCCGGCGCCCCCGAACGCCACGCCGGTCACCAGCGCCACGCAGAACGTCGCCGACAGTCGCTGGGCGAGCTGCAGGAACGACGCGGCCAGCCCGTACTCGCCGGGCCGGGCGTACGAGAGGGTGAGCGCCCGCATCGGCGGCTCGAAGGCGCCGCTGGCCGCCCCGATGAGGGTCTCGAGCAGCACGATCGCCAGGACGAGCGCGGTCGCGTCGGTGAGCCCGGCCATCACGACGAGGAGCGCACTGCACAGCGTCTGGAGGCCGAGGAAGGCCACGAGCGTCCATCGCCCCAGGGCGTCGTTCAGGCGGGAGCTGAGCGCGGAGGTCGCGATGCGTGCCGCCGCACCCGGCGCGAGGAGGAGCGCGACGACCAGAGCGGGCATCCCGAGGCTCTGCAGCAGGAAAACCGTGACGATCGCCGACTGCGCGACCGCGGAGCCGAACCAGAGCAGTGCGATCACGCTGCCGCCGGTGAAGCCGCGCGAGCGCAGGAGGCTGGGGGAGAACAGCGGGCGCCCGCCGCGCCGGGCGTACCGGCGCTCCCACCAGATCAGGAGGAGTGCTCCGGCGGCCACCCCGCCGATCGCGAGGCCGGTCCGCACGGGTCCGAGGCCGGGATCGATCACCGGAGCGGTCGCCAGCAGCACGACGGCGCCGGTGACGCCGATGCCCACGAGGTCGAGGGAGGGACGGCCCGGTGCCCGGCCGCCGCGCGGCACGAAGCGTGCGGCGAGCACCGCGACGGCCACGATGAACGGCACGTTGATGGCGAGGATGACGCGCCAGGCGAGTTCCGCGGGGACGGTCGCCAGGATGCCGCCGGCGACGAGCGGTCCGACGATCGCCGAGGCGGAGGCCGCCATCCCGTACGCCGCGAGCGCGCGGATCCGCGACCGACCGGTGAACACGTCCTGGATCACGCCGAGGACCTGCGCGCTCACGACCCCCGCGCCGAAACCCTGCACGGCGCGCCCGGCGATCCCCCACCCGATGCCGGGAGCGCAGACCGAGAGGACCGCGCCGAGGAGGAAGAGCAGGAGGCCGCCGACGAACATCCCGCGCCGCCCGTAGGCGTCGCCGAGCCGCCCGCCGGGCACCAGCCCGACCCCGAACGTCAGCGAGTACACCGCGAGGAACCACTGCACCCCGCCCGCTGTGGCGCCCAGCTCCGGCCCGAGCGACGGGATGGTGTACGTCACGACCGACTGGTCCAGGAGGGTCGCGAAACCGGCGCCGACGCACGCGGCCAGGGCGAAGCGCTCGCGCGAGGATGCCATCCGACCGTTCTACCGAGCCCGGCGCGAACGGCCACGGGTGTGTGACGGCCTGTTGCGCGCCGGATCGCCGCGTGTTAGCGTCGCTGCCGATCGTGATCCGTCGGCAGGAGGTGAGACCCATGAACGCAGTATCCACATCGGGTGCTCCCCTGCAGTCCACGATCGCGCGGCTGAGGTAGTCGTCACAGGGAGCGCCCGGCAGGCATTTCGCGAAAGGCGACTCCCATGAACACTTCACCTTCACCTTCTCCTTCTCACCCCTCCTCCGGCCGGCGCGACCGCGCGCTGGTCCTCGGCGGCGGCGGCTCGGCCGGCAACGCGTGGGAGATCGGCGTGCTCGCCGGTCTCTTCGACGCGGGGCTCGACGTGACCGACGCCGACCTGACCATCGGCACCTCCGCAGGCGCGACGGTCGCCGCGCAGCTCGGCGGGGCGACCCCGCCCCAGCTGCTCGAGGCGATCCTCACCGCGGTGCCGCCGCAGCGTCCCCGCGCGGCCGGTCCCGGCGGGCGCCCACCGGGCGGACTCGCGACGGGCGTCTCCGTCGTCAACCACATGGAGCGGACCGATCGCATCATCGCCGCGTCCTCCGACGCCGCCGACATGCGCCGCCGGATGGGCGCTGCCGCCCTCGAGCTGGAGGACGCGGACGGTGCCGGCGGTCGCTGGCGCGAGATCGTCGCCGGCCGGCTCCCCGACCCGAACTGGCCGGACCGCGCGATCGCGATCACCGCGATCGACGCCCGCACCGGCGACGGGGTCGTGTTCGACCGGGACAGCGGTATCGAGCTGGTGGATGCCGTCGCCGCGAGCACCTCGAACGGGTTCGGAGTGCCGCCGTACCGCATCGGCGAGGAGCGCTATCTCGACGGCGGCTACCGGCGCAACGAGAACGCCGACCTGGCGGCGGGATACGCGCGCGTGCTGGTGCTGTCGCCGTTCGGGGGCCGCACGCGGCATCCGCTGGAGTGGGGGATGCAGCTCGCCGCGCAGCTCGACGAGCTCCGCGCCGGCGGCAGCGCGGTCGAGACGGTGTTCCCGGACGCCGCCGCGCTGGCCGCGTTCGGCGACAACATGATGGATCTGTCGACCCGCGTGCCCGCCGCACGCGCCGGCGCCGCGCAGGGCAGAGCGCTGGCCGAGCGGCTCGCACCGTTCTGGTCCTGACCCGGTGACCGTTCCGCCGGTGGGCGCGACCCGCGTCTACCGGCGGAGCGCGCGGTCCCGCGCGAGCTCGACCACGATGCTGCGGGTGTCCCCGGGGTTCGTGGGGTCGTACCAGAGCCGCGTCTCCTGACCGACGACGATCGGATCGGACTGCTCGATCACCATCGTCTTCTGCACCCAGCGCTGCGTGCCCTGCAGGTCGCGGAAGGTGAAGGTGACGGCGGTGATGATGCGAGAGCTCTCGCGGAAGAAGTCGTAGCCCTTGTCGCTCACGGCCGCCGTGGTGAGCGTGCCCGAGGTCGCGGTCTGTGCGTCGCGCGCCCGCTGCCGCCGGCGCTTCGTGGCGGCGACGACGCCGATCACGAGGAAGAGCGCGCCGAGGGCGTAGAGCGCGACGGCGATCGCGACGCCCACCGTCGGGAAGCCGTTCGGGGAGGCGGCCACGAGCAGTCCCGTCCCCGCGCCGAGCAGGATGGCGGCCCCGCCGTAGCCGAGGCCGATGTCGGAGCGCGTGAGCAGCATCCCGGCCCAGCCGATCGAACCGAGGATGGTGAGCAGCAGGCCGCCGATGATGCCGACGATCGCGGTCCACGGCGGCTCGCCGTAGGCCTCGAACATCCCGAACGCGCCCCAGCCGTAGCCGAGGCCGAACCCGCCGACGAGCTGCACCAGCGCGAAGAACACCACGCGCGCCGTGCTGGGCCGCTTCGCCAGCCGCGCCTTCCGGGCGATCGTCGGGTCGACGGTGCTCATGCCGCGCCCGCCGCGTTCCGGTTGCGGGACGCGTTCGTCCGGCCGAGCGTGAACCACAGGATCGGCCCGATCAGCGGGACGAGCGTCGTGACCGTGATCCAGGCGATGACGTACGCGGCGGTCGTGCGGCTGAGCGCCACCTGCACCAGGGCGATCACCCAGAGGACGAAGGGCACCACCCAGAAGATCAGCATCAGCGCGTGCCATCCGGCCAACCCATCCAGCATCGTCGCCCCCCATTCGTGTGACGGTTCTGCCGACACCATATCGTGCGGGAGCGCTGGGCCGCCCGGTCTCAGGGGCGGACGTCAGCCGCGCACCTGGGCCTCGAGCGCCAGCACCGTCGCGGCCACGGCCCCCGGCGCCTCCCACGCGGTGAAGTGGCCGCCGTGCTCGAGACGCTCGAAGGAGCGGATGTCGGTGTAGCTCTTCTCCGCCAGCGACCGCGGGTATGCGGCCTCGTGCGTCTGGACGACGATGGCCGCCGGCACCTCGATCAGCGGGTGCAGGGGATCCCCGGCGTCATCGCTGTACGGCCGGAAGCTGGTGCCGATGGAGCGGGAGATCCAGTACAGCATCGTGTTGGTCAGCACGTCGTCGACGTCGAACGTCTCGAGCGCGGCGCCGTCGCTCCAGCCCGCGACCTTCTCGGTGATCCAGGCGAGCAGGCCACTGGGGGAGTCGAGCAGTGCGGCGGCGAGCGTGTCGGGCCGGGTTCCCTGGAGGTGCGCGTAGCCGGACTCCGTCGCCGGCGCGACGGACGCGAGGAAGGCGCGCTCGGCGTCGTCCAGCTCCACGCCCGGCCGCTCACGGGCCGAGAACGACGCGTGCGTCGCCACGATGCCGGCCACGGAAGCGGGATGCGTCGCCGCCAGGTAGTCGCTGACCTCCGCGCCGACGTCCTCGCCGTAGGTGAGGTAGCGGTCGTGGCCGAGCACGTCGGTCATGAGGGTGTTCCAGCGCTCGGCGACCGCGCGGCTGCCGTACGGGCCGGGCAGCGGCGACGAGAATCCGTACCCGGGGACGGACGGCACGACGACCTCCAGCTCGCCGCTGAGCGCCTCCGCCAGTGGCAGCATCGCCGCGAAGGTGTACGGCCAGCCGTGCGTCAGCACGATCGGCAGCCGCCCGGGCCGAGCCTCCCCGATCCGTGCGACGTGGATGCGGCAACCGTCGACCTCGACCGTGTGCTGGTCGAACCCGTTGAGGCGTCGCTCGACCGCCCGCCAGTCGTACACCGTGCGCCAGTACTCGACGAGGTCGGCCAGCACCGCGGGCGGGATGCCGCGGCTCCAGTCGCCGGGGTCCGCGCCCGCTCTCGACGCGGGCAGGATCGTGTTCTCGAGGCGCTGGTCGAGGTCGGCGAGCTCGTCGTCGGTCACGTGGATGCGGAAGTCCTCCATGGGCCGAGAGTACGGCCGACCACCGACGGCGAGCTTCAGGCGGCGGCCCGCCGAGCGTAGGCTGAATGCATGCCCGAGACGCGCGAGCCCGCCGCATCGCAGCCCGGGGACGCGCGTGTCGAGGCGGTCCGCTACCGCCTCCGCCGCGAGGCCGAGGAGCGGGGCGAAGAGGTCGAGGAGACCAACGCCGGCCAGCCCAGCATGGACCAGCGCGCGCACGTGATCGAGAACGCCATCCAGCAGGCCATCCGCCGCGGCGACTTCGACGACCTCCCGGGCGCAGGCAAGCCGCTCCCCGGTCTCACCGGGACGCACGACCCCGACTGGTGGATCCGCCGCAAGATCGAACGCGAGCAGCTCACCGGGCTCGGGCCTCCCGCGCTCACGCTCCGCACGGAGGACAAGGAGTTCGCCGACCGCCTCGACCGGCTCGGCTCGGAGCGCGCCGTGCGCGAGCACGTGGAGGACTTCAACCGGCGCGTGCGGGAGGCCCGCCGCCAGCTGCAGGGCGGTCCGCCGGTCGTCACGCCGATGCGCGACGCCGACGCGGAGGTCGCGGCGTGGCTCGGCCGCCGCACGGCACGGCTCCGGGAGGCGGAGGAGCGGCGCCGGGCGGAGGCCGAGACCCTCGCCTCCCTCACCTGGCGCGAACGGCGGCGGAGGAAGCGCGGACGCTAGCCCGTCACTCCGACAGGTGCTGCTTCGTGTTCGTGTAGACGATGGAGTCCGCGGTCGCCCCGACCAGGCCGAGCGTCACGCGCAGCAGATCGTTCGGCACGCCGTCCGCCGGCGGCGGGGTGTCTGCGCCGAGCGTGAGGGAGTGGCCGTCGGAGGTCGTCGCGGTGATGGAGTTCAGGTAGACCTGCACGTGGCCGCGCAGCGTCATCGAGTCGGCCGTGGTGGCGAGCGACGGTCCCGTATCGTGGCGGACGGTGAGGCTGAAGCCGCCGATCGTGATGCTCTCGGCGGAGATCCTGAGCGCGGGGACGCGGCTCCCGTCGGCCAGCGGGGCGTTCACGATGCTGATGCCCGAGAGTCCCGTGAACGACAGCGACTGGCTGCCCAACTGCGCGGGGGGCTGGGTGAACACCGGCGCTCCGGCGTCGTCGGTCGGCGCGGGTGCGGGCGTCGCGGGCGCCGGGGTCGCTCCCGGCGCGGTGGGGGTGGGCGTCGGGACGAGCGGGTCCAGCGGTGAGTCCGGCGTCCCCGAGCCCGGCGAGGACGGCGTCGGTGTCGGCGTCGGGGTGGGCGTCGGCGACGCGCACGGCAGCAGGATCGGGATGCAGAGCTGCGCGGGGACCGCGGAGGGCACGCGCGCCGCTCCGAGGCCGGCGACCGCCACGACGACGCACGCCAGCAGCGCGCCGACGACGGTGCCGGGGTGGTTGCGGGCGCGTCGCGGGCTCATCGCTCCGCGCTCTCCGTCGGCGCCGTCCGGTCGGTCGCCGGGCCCGTCGCTGCGCGGCCCTTCGTCGCCCGTCCCTTCGCCGCGCGGTCCTTCGGCATCCACGCGACCGTGAGGATGCCGCCGACGCTGGCGAGCAGCATCCCGACGAAGAAGCCGCCGAGGTTCACCCCCACGAGCGAGTAGACGGCGACGGCCAGCGCGATCACGCCGTAGAACACGCGGTGGGCGGGCATCGCGATGACCAGGATGCCGAGCAGGACGAGCACGATCGGGATGATCGTCGCCTGCAGGCCCTCGATGCCGAGCTGCACGTGGATCTTGCCGATGTCGAGCTGGCCGGAGAAGAAGAGCTCCACGCCGCCGAGCGCGGTCAGCAGGCCGCCGACGAAGGGGCGGCTGCGGCGCCAGGCGCGGAAGCGCTCGCGTCGGGTGCCGCCGTCACCGCCGAGGGAGGCCGCGCCGGTGTCGCCGGCCGCGCCGGTGCCGCCCGCGGCGCCGGCGGTCGCCGCGTTCAGAAGCACCCCTTCGATCCGTCGGTCAGCTGCACGTGCATCCCGGTGAGGGTGAACACGGAGGCCTGGGTGCTCCAGGCCGTCTGCTGCAGGTTGTCGATCGTCACGGTGTCGGCGTCCTGGGCGAAGTCGCCCGCGGTGCCCTTCGCGGCGGTGTTCACGGCGGAGGCGTCGACGCCGATGCGGATGTTGCCGAACTTCGAGTCGCCCTTGAGGTCCGTCATCCCGATCTGGAGGTCGGAGGCCGAGGCGGGGTTGCCGCCGCCGCCGGCCGTGATGAGCATGCCCACCTTGCCGAGCGGGGTGTCGGTGACGACCGACTGGCAGAGGTCGGCCAGCGTCGCGGTCTTGATGTTGGCGATCGCGACCTGGTGCTCGGTGCCCGCGGTGTCGGGGGCGACGCCCGCGTACTGCGAGAATCCGCTGCCGTCGAGCTTCGAGGCGCTGATCTGGAACTGGCTGCCCGAGACCGCGAACGACACGGGCACGGCGCCCTGCGCCACCCCGGCCATCAGCAGCGTCGACACCACGGCGACGGGCACCGCGGCGAGCACGATGCGGCCCGTGTGCGTGCCGGCGAACTTTCGAAACGACATCGATCCTCCTGTTCGGGGGCTTGACGCGCCAGTGCAGCCAAGTCCAGGAGCAAACCTAGACGTTATTGACCGTTTGTCAATAGCTGGCACCCGTTCGAGGGGTCATCCATGCTCTGATCGCCTCCGCCTCCGGCCTGTTAGCACGCCCGTGCTAGCCTCCGACCATGCCGCGCACGATCGACCGGGGCGCCCGCAAAGCCCAGCTCGCGGAGGCCGTCTGGCGCGTGATCGTCGAGCGCGGGATCGGCGCCGTGTCCGTCCGCACGGTCGCCGCCGAGGCCGGCGTCGCGGTGGGCTCCCTGCGCCACCTCTTCCCCACGCGCACCGAGCTCCTCGAGTTCTCGGCCGAGCTCATGGTCGACCGCGCGACCGCGCGCATCCTGGCGCTGCCCGTCGGAGATCCGCGCGAGCACGCGCTCGACGTGCTCCGCCAGCTGCTTCCCCTCACCCCTGACAGCCGCGCGGAGCTGGAGGTCAACATCGCCCTGATCGCCGAGGCGCCCGCGCTCCCCGGGCTCGCCCGCATCCGCGACGAGGCCGATCGCGCGCTCGCCGGGGCCTGCCTCGGCCTGGTGGAGCGGCTCGCCGGGCGCGCGGCCGACGACGCCCTGCGGCAGGAGGCCCTCCGCCTCCACGCGCTCGTCGACGGCCTCGCGGTGCACCTGCTCGTCCGCGGCGGCGATCCCGGCTGGGCGCTGGCCGTGCTGCGGGACGAGGTCGACAGGCTCGCCGGATAGGCTCGGAGCATGTCCACGGACCGGCGCACACGGCTCACCCCGGACGAGCGCCGGGCGCAGCTCGTGGCGCTCGGGGTCGCCTTCCTCGCCGAGAGCCCGCTGGACGAGCTCACGATCGACACCCTCTCGGAGCGGGCCGGCGTCTCGCGCGCGCTGCTCTTCCACTACTTCGGCTCGAAGCAGGGACTGCACCGGGAGGTCGTCCGCACCGCTCGCGACAGCATGCTCCACGCGACCGAGCCGATCCCGGAGCTGCCGCCGCTGGACCGCCTCCACGACACCCTCGTCCGGATCGTCCGCTTCGTGCGCGAGCACGGCGGCACGTTCTACTCGCTCGTCCGCGGCGTCGCGAGCGGGGACAGCGAGGTGCGGGCGGTGGTCGAGGAGGCGCGGGAGGAGCAGGCCGGCCGGGTCGTCGCCGCCTTCCTCGAGCTGGGGGTCCCGGACACGCCGCTGCTGCGGATCGCCCTGCGCTCGTGGGTCGCGTTCGCCGAGGAGGCGCTGGTCGAGAGCGCGCTCGGCACCGACCTCTCGGCGGACGAGATCGTCGCCTTCCTCGAGCGGAGTGCGCGCGCCGTCGTGGCCGCGCTGGACTAGATGTAGTGACCAGGCAGGTTGTTTGAAAGCCGGGTGATGGGTGGAACCTTGCCGATCGCGGTGTGGGGTCGGTGCTGATTGTAGTGATGCAGCCAGGCGGGAAGGGCTGCGCGGCGGGCTGACTCCGAGTTGTAGTGGCGGCTGAATGCCCATCCGTCGCTCATGGTTCGATGGAAGCGTACGATCTTGCCGTTGGTTTGTGGTCGTCGCGGGCGGGTGAACTTCGGAGTGATGCCGAGTTCCGTGCAGGTGTGTCGCCAGGCATGAGAACGATAGGCGGAGCCGTTGTCCGAGAGCACGCGCTCGATGCGGACGCCTCGGTCGGCGAACCAGGACGCTGCGCGCTTCAGAACACCGATCGCGGTATCTGCTTTCTCGTCGTCGTGGATCTCGGCGTACGCGACTCGGGAGTGATCATCGATCACCGTATGAACGAAGGCATGACCCATGAGCTCGTTGCGGTGTTTGCTCCGGGGCTTCCCCGTGGTCGCTTGCCGGTTCCAGCGTCCTTGCTGGCGGCCGACGAACCGCCAACCCCCGCCGTCGGGAATGTTGCCGAGCTTCTTCACATCGACGTGGATCAGCGACCCGGGATAGTCGTGTTCGTAACGCCGGGCCGGCTCCCCGGTTCTCACGTCCACGTGAGTGAGCCGGTTCAGCCTGCAGCGCACCAGCACCGCGTGAACAGTCGATGCCGGCATGTTCAGCCGGCCTGCGATCTGCACCGGGCCGAGCCGTTTCTTAATCCGCAGATGGACGATCTTCTTCACCAACAGCTGCGGGGTCCGGTTCGGATGCGAGTGCGCCCGGGAGGACCGGTCGGCCATTCCTTCCGGGCCGAGCTCGACATATCGGCGCGCCCATTTCGCCGCCGTTGGCCACGAGACCCGGAAGTAGTCCGCCGCTGCCGCGACCGTCCACCCATCGTCGATGATAAGCCGCGCCACGCGCAGTCTTTGTCGCGGCGTCAAAGCCGCATTACCGTGAGACACGAGAACCTCCAGGTTTCGAGTGAGTGTCTAAGCAACTCCCACTCTGGACCGGAGGTTCTCGCTATGTCACGGATGCCAAATCAAACAACGCCCCTGGGCATTACAACTAGATCCCCTCCTCCTCGACGTCCTCCTCCGTGAGCACGCCCTCGTCGGGGTCGTCGAGCGGGTCGTGCTCGTCCTCGATGGGGGAGGCCTCGTTGCCGGCGCTCCCGCCCCAGACGGTCTCGCCGGCGACGCCGTCGGTGGTCACCAGTTCGGCGGCGAAGTCGGCCTCGGCGATCGGGTCGTCGGCGGCGTAGTCGACATCGCCGTCGGCGGGGTCGACCCAGCCGGCCGTGTCACCGGCGTCGCCGTCGCCGTACTGCTCGTCCTCGACGCCGTCCTCGGGGATGCGGTCCATGGCGGTCTCCTCGTGCTGTCGTGTGCGTGTGCGTGTGCGTGTGCGGCGAACCTACACCCGCCGCCGGGAACGCAGAAGGCGGCCGGTCCGAGGACCGGCCGCCTTCGTGAGCGGTGCGCGCGGGAGGGTCAGCTCGCCTTCGGGAAGGTGATCGAACCGCTGTCGCCGGCGTCCTTGACCGCCGCGGCGACGAACGAGGCGAACTGGGTGGCGTCGGTGAAGCCGCCCTGGTAGCGCTCGCCGTTGACGAAGACCGTCGGGGTGCCGAATCCACCGGTGGACGCGTTGACCAGCTGCTTGTTGGTGGTCGCGTCCTTGGTGCGGTTGGTCACGAACTGCGCGTACGTCTGGTTGTTCACGCAGTCGGTGATCTGCTTCGACTCGACCCCGGCGTCCTTGAACAGCTTGAGCATCTCCGCGTTGGTGAGCCCGCTCCCGGTCGATTCGTCCGGCTGGTTGGCGAACAGGGCGCTGTTGATGTCGAAGAACTTGTCCGGCTCGTAATTCGCAACGCAGGAGGCTGCGGCCGCCGCGCGCGTGGAGTACTTGTTGTTCTTCGCGGAGTCGAGGATGGCGACCGGGTGGATCTCGAGCGTCGCGGTGCCGTCGGCCATCATCTGCTTCATCTGAGCGCTGTTGGTCGTCTCGAACTGGTCGCAGTAGGGGCACTGGTAGTCGAGCCAGATCTGGATGTGCGCGGTCTTGCCGTCGAGCTTCTGTGTCGTCGGCGTCGGAGCGTCGCCGCCCGAGATCGCCGCGGTGGTGACCGCCTGGTCGGACTGGGTCAGCAGGATGCCGCCGCTGAGCATGTTCTTCGGGTTCGCGACGTTGCTGGACGCGCTGACGCCCGAGTAGACGATGAGGCCGACCACGGTGAGCACGGCGATCACGCCCACGATCACGGAGCTCTGAATGACGACCTTGCGGCGCTTCGCCTTCTTCGCGGCCTCTTCGCGCATCAGTCGCGCGGTCTCCCGCGCCTCTTCCCGACGATCGCGCTTGGTCGGGCCGGAGGCCCCTCTACCCGTTGCCATTCAGTTCATCCCGTTCGACATGTGGACATTCCCCCACCGATCGTAGGGGTAATTTCCTTTGAGAGGGCTGGTGGTATCCACCTGCCCCGCCGCCCGTGCTCCCGCGTGCCTCGTTCGGGTCCCTTGCCGCGGGGCGCCGTGCTCGCCAGACTGCTGCGAGCACGACCCGAAGGAGCGAACGTGGCGAGACCCAGGCTGGGCAAAGGCGGCTGGTCGGTCATCGCGGGTGCCGCCGCTCTCGCGATCCTGGTCTCCGTGTCGGCGTATGCGGCGGGCGGGCAGGCTCCCAGCGAGTCGGCGGAGACGGATGCGGCGTCCGTCGCGGCCGCCCCGACCGCCACGGCCGTGCAGACCCCCTCCACCGAGGTGACCACGGTCGACGTCGGCACGGCGATCCCGTTCGCCGAGACCAGCGTCGACGATCCCGGCCGGGATGCGGGCACCAGCGCGGTCACGACGGAGGGCCGCGACGGCGTCAAGACGAGCAGGTACAGCGTCACGCTGGTCGGCGGCGTCGAGACGGGCCGCACCCTGGTCTCCGAGACGGTCACGACGCCGCCGGTCGATCGGGTCACGAGTGTGGGCACGCGTCAGCCCGCTCCGGTGGCCGCTGCGCCTCCCGCCGCACCTCCGGCCGCGGCGCAGAGCGGGTGCGACCCCAACTACGCGGGGGCCTGCGTCCCGATCGCGAGCGATGTGGACTGCGCGGGCGGGAGCGGCAACGGGCCCGCGTACGTGCGCGGCCCGGTCCAGGTCGTGGGCACCGACATCTACGACCTGGACCGCGACGGCGACGGCGTGGGCTGCGAGTAGGGGCCGCGTCCGGAGGGGCGGACGAGGGACGAGCGACTAGCCGACGTTCACCGGGCTCGTCGTGGCGACCGGCACCAGGCGTTGCAGCTGGGTGACGTGCGCCGGGGTCAGCTCGGCCAGCGACGAGACCTCGAGCAGCTGCATGGTGCGCACGATCTGGTCGGACAGGATCTGGATGGTGCGGTCGACGCCCGCGCGACCGCCCGCCATCAGCCCGTACAGGTAGGCGCGGCCGATGAGCGTGAACTTCGCGCCGAGCGCGTACGCGGCGATGATGTCGGCGCCGTTCATGATGCCGGTGTCGATCGCGACCTCGGTGTGGTGGCCGACCTCCTGCACCACCTTCGGCAGCAGGTGGAAGGGGATGGGCGCGCGGTCGAGCTGTCGGCCGCCGTGGTTGGAGAGCACGATGCCGTCGACGCCGAGGTCGACGAGCTTCTTCGAGTCATCGACGTTCTGCACGCCCTTGATGACGATCTTCCCGGGGAAGAGGTCGCGGATGATGGCGAGATCCTCGAAGCTGATCGACGGGTCCATCGCCGCGTTGAGCAGGTCGCCGACGGTGCCGCCGGTGGACGACAGGGAGGCGAACTCGAGCTTCGGCGTGGTGAGGAAGTCGTACCACCACCACGGGCGCGGAATCGCGTTGGCGATCGTGCCGAGCGTGAGCTGCGGCGGGATGGAGAAGCCGTTGCGCTTGTCGCGCAGGCGCGCACCGGCGACGGGGGTGTCGACGGTGAAGAAGAGGGTGTCGAACTGCGCCGCCGCGGCACGGCGGACGAGCTCATACGAGATCTCGCGCTCCCGCATCACGTACAGCTGGAACCAGTTGCGGCCGGTCGGATTGGCGGCCTTCACGTTCTCGATGGAGGTGGTGCCGAGCGTCGAGAGAGTGAAGGGGATCCCCGCGGCGCCGGCGGCTCCGGCTCCGGCGACCTCCCCCTCCGTCTGCATCAGGCGGGTGAAGCCGGTCGGGGCGATGCCGAACGGGAGGGCGGACGGGCCGCCCCAGATCTCGCACGACGTGTCGACGACGGAGACGTCGCGCAGGATCGACGGGTGGAACTCGATGTCCTGGAACGCCTGGCGGGCGCGGGCCAGCGACAGCTCGCCCTCCGCGGCGCCCTCGGTGTAGTCGAAGGCGGCCTTCGGGGTGCGGCGCTTCGCGATGCGCTGCAGGTCCTCGATGGTGAGGGCGCCCTGCAGGCGGCGCTTCTTGCCGTCCAGCTCGGGCTTCTTGAACTTCATCAGGTCGAGCAGTTCGGCGGGCTTGGGGACTTGGCGGGTGACCATGGGCGGCTGCCTATCTGGGTTCGTGGGCGGAGGAGGGGCGGAGGGAGGAGTCGTCGAGCGGGTCGGGGGAGGCGTCGCGGTAGTAGCCGCCGATGTGGTGGTGGATGCGGGTGCGCGCCGCCGTCGCATCGCCGGCGCCGATCGCGGCGACCACGTCGCGGTGCTCGGAGCGGAGCCGGGCCGCCATCGCCTCCCAGTCCGGGATGCGCGCGAGCCCGGCGATCACGTAGCCCTCGATCGACGTGCGCAGGCCCGCCATCATCGCGGCCACCACCGCGTTGCCCGAGGCCTCGGCGAGGGCGAGGTGGAACTGCGCGTCGAGCGCGAGGAACTCCTGCGGCGCGAGGGCGGCGTCGTCCATCGCGTCGAGCAGCTGGCGGGCGTCGGCGAGGTCGACGGTGGAGGGGCGCTCGGCGAGATCCTCCGCGACGGCGGTCTCGAGCAGGAGGCGCGTGCGGACGAC
>Ga0153948_1001044_pt1 | contig 14629 bp, 12 predicted proteins | sample TSNJ032MetaG_FD_104696 | JGI IMG/M metagenome (GOLD analysis project Ga0153948, IMG submission 104696) | Attine ant fungus gardens microbial communities from New Jersey, USA - TSNJ032 MetaG | ecosystem: Host-associated > Fungi > Mycelium > Unclassified | place: USA: New Jersey, Wharton State...
CCACGACCGCAGACCCGAAACATACCTAACAGGCGGGTCAATTCTCGGTGGAAACGCCGGGTCAGTTCTCAGTGGCAATCAACAGCTGTAGATCCTGTCTGATTGCGCAAACGAGATATCATCTCCAGATCGGGTTAAGGAACAGCCCCTTAACCCGTCTGTGCAGCAAATGTTTTGCTAGTGGTGCATCATCTCGTCGGCAATATCTTTACCGCTCAGCGATGACGGATAATAGGTCGGCCAGTTGGTGACTTCCTTGAGCAAGGCTGCGCGATCATTGCCCCAATAGAGGTGATAGTGGTCGGCTTTGGCTGGCGCTATGCGGTGATCGCTAAACTGCATATAGTCAGGCGCAGCCGCATCGCCTTCGACCTTCTTGAAAATGAAGCGTACGCCGCGATTGCCCTTGGCGTAATTCAGGGTCTCATAGCCGTCGCTTGCATATTTTCCCGACGCAGCTTTATCGCCTGCGTAGAAGGAAACCTTATCCCCCTTGATCACAATGCGACCTGTGTCGGTGCGATAACCGGCTTCATAATAATCCCGATACTCCTTGGCGGATTTATCCCCATGCTTTGCCTTATCAGCGAAAACCGGATCAAGCGTTCCGTCTTGCAGATAGGAATATACCGACTGCCAGTCCCCTTCCCAATCGGAGAGCTTGCGGTCCTTCACCTGTTCGTCTTTGAAATATCCCTTGTAGATTTCCTGGTCCTGCTTGGTCCCATGGCTATGTGAATGGCCGTGATCCGACGCGGATTTTTCCTTTGTCTCGGCCATTGCCTGACCGGACATCACCATGGCGGCGCACAATCCTATCGACATGAGTAGCTTTCTCATAGTCTTCTCTCCAGCTCCGATTCGTTATGTAATATCGTAACAATCCTGACTTAGCCGCTATTGCCTGGGGATGCAACCACCGCTGGACGGCCGGGAATATGAGGACGAAACCTCGCCAACAATCTCGCTCGCAATTAAGAGAAGCATACAAGCGACCGCTTATATAAAATTGCCAGCGCTCCTTTGCTGTTTCGCGAAATGATAAAATACATCAATAATAAGCTGCCTTCATATTAAGGCACACTTTAAAAAATTGGGAGAAGTACAATGCATATTACCAGCAACCCAGTAAGCAAAGCCACGGTCGCATTTGAAGATGTTCTCAAGGGCCTGTCCTCAACATTGGCGCCTGAGCACAACCTGAACGGCTGCGTCGGTTCTGATAAAAAGAAATAATTAAAACTCTGCTTTAGCTCATTAATCAATGCTGGATGGAGATTAGGGGGTAATTCACCCCCTAATTTTTATTTGGAAGGATGACTTTTATGACGAAACACTTTGAAACGCCGGTTATCTTTTCGCTTGCTCCGGAAGCAGCAAATGATTTCTGCGATCAGTATCTGACGAAGAACGGCATCATGATCTCGCTCGCAGATTTGCGCGACAAAGAGCTGACAGCAGATTTGGCAAGTCAGGCAGCATACGCCTTCGCGGATTTACTCACCGACCTGCAGTTTCAGTTGGATAGTCCCGAAATGGGCATCGTCGCGGTCGATATTCCATCCATCTTTGAAGACGCCACGTTAGACGCCATTGCCGGAGCGCTGCTTGGCATCTCACTGGTTCAGGCGCTTATGCCGACCCTTTACGATGGTAGGAACCAGACACCATTTTCGGTCTTTACAACCTCCACAGACAGCCGCCAAAGACTGGAGCGCGTCGGCCTGCAGGACCTGATTCCATTGGGCCGACTGGAGTTTCACTCCGACAGCTCCGTCACCGGAAAGACTGTGGCCGTTCCAGACTATATAGCGCTTTACAACATCGCCATTAATTTCGAAGAGCGCGGCTGTTTTCACTGGGTTCCAACACGTAAAATCGACGGCATTGCCGAGCTTGTGAACAAGGTTGGCTTATCGAAGGAATATTATTTCAAGCTCAACCCAGCCGTCTACGAAGACGGGCAGAATGACGTGATGGTGATCGAACATCGGGTCAAGGCGGCCATTTTCAGCAGCGCCCAGAATGGCTCCACCACAACCTATATGAGTGGAAGTTTCGACGGGACCGTCGGCGAAGAACACAGCCAATCCCACGACGTTGTCACCGACATCGTAAACGCCATATCAGCAAACAAATTTCGCTATTCCATCCCGCAGGAAAGCCGCAGGCTGATCATCGTCAATAATGCCAACGGCTTTCATGCCCGCGATGGTTTTGAAAAGCCCCTGCCTGACGTTTCCGTCAACCGGGTTTATCTGCGCTGCACGTCAGTGGCTGGCAAGGTTGTCGGCGAAGTTCTGGACGGGTGATTAGCTCTCTCATCAGCCAAGCACAGGCGACTGATGCCCACTCAGTGGCTCAGCAGCGTCTGCATTCGGTCCTGATGGTGCAAGCCCACTTCCCGAACGATCTCGGCAATCTGTTTGAGCTGGGACGACAGCGGATTGCTTTTGCGCCAGACCAGACCGATGGTTCGCGACGGGCGCGGCTCGGCAAGGCGGAACATGCAGACATTTGCCGCGAGTGTCTCCGTATAGACAGCCATCTCCGGCACCAGCGTGATGCCGATACCAGCGCCCACCATCTGAACGAGGGTCGACAGCGAGCTGCCTTCCATCAGTTCACGCGGCGGCGCATTGGTAATGTTGCAGAAGGACAAGGCCTGATCGCGGAAACAATGCCCTTCTTCCAGAAGCAGCAATCGCATTTCATGCAGTTTTTCAGCGCTCGGAACCGGCTTGTCAGCATCTTCCAGCGGGCGCATCAGGACAAATTCTTCCTCAAAGAGAGGCACTTCCTGCAAGGAAGGCTCGGAAATCGGCAAGGCGACAATCGCCGCGTCCAGCCGCGCTTCCAGCAGGTCTTCAATCAGCTTCTGGGTGATTGCCTCACGCGGGCGCGGTTCCAGCCCCGGATAACGCTGGGTCAGCGTCTTGATCACTTCCGGCAGAAGATAAGGTGCAACTGTCGGGATCACACCGAGACGCAGGCGACCGGTGAACGGGCCATGCGCCGCGCGCGCCAGCTCTTCCAGCTCGTCGACCGAGCGCAGAATGCCGCGCACTCTTTCTGCAAATTCTTCGCCAAGTCCGGTCAGGCGAATTTGCCTGCCGCCACGCTCCACCAGAGGCGCGCCGATCAGGTCTTCCAGTTCCTTGATCTGCAACGACAATGCGGGTTGCGAGATGGAACAGGCCGCCGCCGCACGGCCAAAATGGCTCAAGCGCGCCAGTGAATCGAAGTAGCGGAGGTGTTTCATGGAGAGGCCAATCATAAGCTCAGCATATCGCAGCCTTTAGAATATACAATTGGAATTTATCGAACGCATTGGTTACCGTACCCATACTGACTGTTGGTTCCGGAGTGACCGCCTTCATAAAGCGGTCGCTTTGGCGTGCCAGTGTCAGCCGCTCGTTCTATCTAGCGAAAGCCATCTTTGGGAAAGCCATCGGAGAGCAATCATGGACGTAAAGACGAAATCGGCCGGAAAATGTCCGGTCATGCATGGCGGCAATACCGCACTTGGCAATTCTGTCATGGAATGGTGGCCCAATGCGCTGAACCTCGACATTCTGCACCAGCATGACACCAAGACCAATCCGCTGGGCAAGAACTTCGATTATAGGCAAGAGCTGAAGAAGCTCGACGTGGCAGCTCTCAAGACCGATCTGCGCGCACTCATGACGGATAGTCAGGAGTGGTGGCCTGCCGACTGGGGCAGCTATGTCGGCATGATGGCTCGTGTGACCTGGCACGCCGCCGGTTCCTACCGCACCTCTGATGGTCGCGGTGGCGCCAGCACCGGCAACCAGCGTTTTGCTCCGCTCAATTCCTGGCCGGATAACGTCAACACCGACAAGGGCCGCCGTCTGCTGTGGCCGATCAAGAAGAAGTACGGTAACCGGCTTTCCTGGGCCGACCTGATCGCACTTGCCGGTACGATTGCCTATGACGTTGCCGGTCTCAAGACCTATGGCTTCGCCTTCGGTCGCGAAGATATCTGGGCTCCTGAAAAGGATACCTATTGGGGTGACGAAAAGGAATGGCTGGCGCCAAGCGACGGTCGTTACGGCGATGTGACCAAGCCAAACACGCTGGAAAACCCGCTTGCTGCGGTCCAGATGGGCCTCATCTATGTCAACCCGGAAGGCGTCAACGGCAAGTCCGATCCGCTGGCAACGGCAGCGCAGATGCGCGAAACCTTTGCCCGTATGGGTATGGACGACGAGGAAACCGTGGCCCTGACCGCCGGTGGCCACACCATCGGCAAGAGCCATGGCAATGGCGATCCGTCCAACCTCAGCCCGGATCCGGAAGATGCAGGCCCTGAATATCAGGGACTTGGCTGGATGAACACCAAGGGACGCGGCATCGGTCGCGACACGGTTGTTTCGGGCATTGAAGGTGCATGGACCACGGAACCGACCAAGTGGGACAACGGCTTCTTCGAAATGCTGTTCAAGCACCACTGGCATCTGGTGAAGAGCCCGGCTGGCGCGTCGCAGTGGGAACCTGTTTCGATTGCCGAGCAGGACAAGCCGGTCGACGTGGAAGACCCGTCGATCCGTCTGAACCCGATGATGACAGATGCGGATATGGCGCTGAAGGTGGACCCGATCTACCGCGCGATTTCCGAGCGTTTCATGAACGATTTTGACGCGTTCTCGGAAGTCTTTGCCCGCGCATGGTTCAAGCTGACCCATCGCGACATGGGCCCGAAGTCCCGTTACATCGGCCCGGATGCTCCAACCGAAGATCTGATCTGGCAGGATCCGATCCCGGCTGGCCGCACTGATTACGACGTCAAGGACCTCAAGGCGAAGATCGCCGTTTCCGGTCTTTCGGTCGCCGATCTGGTTTCGACCGCCTGGGACAGCGCCCGCACCTATCGCGGTTCGGACTTCCGCGGCGGTGCAAACGGCGCTCGTATCCGTCTCGCTCCGCAGAAGGATTGGGAAGGCAACGAGCCGGAACGTCTGGCCCGTGTTCTTACGGTTCTGGAACCGATCGCAGCGGCATCCGGCGCGAGCCTGGCCGATGTCATCGTGCTGGCTGGCAATTACGGTGTGGAACAGGCAGCCAAGGCCGCCGGTGTCGACATTGAAGTGCCATTCGCTCCGGGACGCGGCGATGCAACGGCCGAGCAGACCGATGCTGAAAGTTTCGCTCCGCTTGAACCACTGGCAGACGGTTTCCGCAACTGGCAGAAGAAGGACTATGTGGTCAGCGCCGAGGAACTGCTCCTCGACCGGGCACAGCTCATGGGCCTCACCGCCCCTGAAATGACGGTCCTTGTTGGCGGCATGCGCGCCATCGGCACGAACCATGGCGGCACGTCGCATGGCGTCTTCACGGACAAGGTCGGTGCTTTGACGACGGACTTCTTCGTCACGCTCACCGACATGCATAATTCGTGGGTTCCGACGGGCGAAGGTCTCTACGAAATCCGCGACCGCAAGACCGGTACGCCGAAGTTCACCGCAACACGCGTCGATCTCGTTTTCGGTTCGAATTCGATCCTTCGCGCTTATGCGGAAGTCTATGCCCAGGATGACAGCAAGGAGAAGTTCGTGAAGGACTTCGTTGCCGCCTGGACCAAGGTGATGAACGCCGACCGTTTCGATCTGGCATAAATACTGCTCTGACGAAAAAGCCTCCCCCGAATGTTCGGGGGAGGCTTTTTTATGTGCCTCGCTGAATTGGCTTCGGCGTGGAATGTTTCCTTACTTCGCCATATCGATGGCGGAGCTGAGCTCTTCCACCGCCTGATCCGCTGTCAGCTGACCGTTGAATTGGCGGGTGATGACGTCGAACATCGCATTCTTGATCGCGGTCGGCTGTGCGTGCGACTGCGAGAAGGAGCCGAGCAACGATCCGCTCTTGTCGGCGGCTGCGAGGTCCTTGATCGCTTTCTGCCCACATTCGTCAAATGCCGTGGTAGGTACATCGGTACGCGCAGGCGCAGAGCCTTTCACCACATTGAAGGCCGACTGGAAATTGACGTCTTCCACAGCGGTTGCGAGTGCAAGCTGCGCCTTGCGCTTGTCTTTACCCACTTCAAAGACGGCGAACTGATCGGCATTGAAAGCCACGGAACCTTCCGTTCCCGGGAAACGACCGCAAACGAAATCCGCACCTGGCTTTTTCCCGGCCTTGGTGAATTCGCCCTTGGCCCAGTCGCCCATGAACTGCACGCCCGCCTTGTCATCGATGACCATGGCAGAGGCAAGATTCCAGTCACGCCCGGAGAAATTGTCGTCCACATAGGTGCGCAGCTTCGCCATCCGCTCGAATACCTGCTTCATGGTATCACTCTTCAGGGCTTCCGGATCGAGATCGATCAGCGCCTTCTTGTAGAAATCCGGCCCGAACGACATCACGACGCTGGTGAAGATAAGCGCTTCCTGCCAGGGCTGGCCGCCATGGGCAATCGGCGTGATCCCCTGCGCCTTGAACTTGTCGAGCAGCGCGACAAGTTCATCCCAGTTCTGCGGCACTTTTCCGCCAGCCTTATCGAGCGCGGCCTTGTTGTACCATGCCCAGTTGGTGGAATGCACATTGACCGGTGCTGCGATCCAGTGACCGTCATATTTCGAGAAGTGCTGGATTGCGGGCGGGATAACCTTGTCCCAGCCTTCCTTGTCGGCGACTTCGTCCAGATTGCCGAGCACGCCCTGCTGTGCCCAATCCAGAATATCGAAGCCCTGCATCTGCACGGCGGCAGGGGGATTGCCTGCTGTCACACGAGCGCGCAAGGTCGTCATGGCCGCCTCGCCCGCACCACCGGCAACCGGCATGTCGACCCAGCCAATACCTTGTTTCTGAAGGTTTTCCTTCAGGAGATTAAGCGCGGCTGCTTCGCCGCCCGAAGTCCAGTAATGCAAGACTTCCACGCTTTCCTCAGCCTGCGCAAAACTTGCCCCACCCAAAATGCTGACACCCGCCAGCAGCATTCCCATCATCAAGCGCATTCTCATATCTCCTCGTTAGAGCGCATCCCGAAAAGTGTGAAACGGTTTTCGGAGAAGATGCGCGTTGAAAAAGAAAAATTAGAGCGCCGATCTGATTCAATCCGATCGAACCGCGCTCTAAGAATGGCGCACATTACCATGCGTCCCGCGAAACGAAATTCACTATCGCGTTGGCGCGAACATGCTGTTGGCGACCCGTTCACACTCCATCTTTGAGCGTTTCTTTCTGCGTAATAAGGCGCGCCGAGTGCTGCCCCGAAATGAAGACCCAGAGCCAGCTGAGCGCCACCGCCAGACGGCTGCGCGTGCCGATGAGAAAGAAGATATGGGCAAGCCCCCATATCCACCAGGCGATCCAGCCCTTTAGACGCAGTGACCCGAAATCGATAACCGCAGCACTGGGACCAATGGTGGCAAGGTTGCCAAGATGCTTGTAGCGGAACGGGCCCGGCACCTCACGATTGGCAAAGCGCGCATTGATTACCCGCGCCACATATTTGCCCTGCTGCTTGGCGGCTGGCGCAATGCCCGGAACCGGCTTGCCATCGGCGGTTTTGACCAGAGCCGTATCCCCGACAATGAAGATCTCAGAATGGCCCTTCACCGTCAGGTCAGGCTCCACCACCGCGCGGCCCGCGCGATCCTGTTCCGCGCCCACCCATTCGGCAGCTTTCGATGCCTGCACGCCCGCCGCCCAGATAACTGTGCGGCTGGCGACCTGTTCGTCACCAATCGAGATGCCCCTTGCATCACAGGCCGTGACGGGCGTTCCGGTTCTGACCTCAACGCCCATTTTCGTCAGCGACTTCTCGGCATATTCCGAGAGCGACGGCGGGAAAACCGGCAGAATGCGCGGCCCCGCTTCGATGAGAATGATGCGCGCTGTGGACGTATCGATATTGCGGAATTCCTTGACCAGAGTGCGATGGGCCAGTTCCGCAATGATCCCCGCAAGCTCAACGCCGGTTGGCCCCGCGCCAATGATGCTGAATGTCAGTAGCGCTTTGCGAATCTCGGGATCGGTTTCCAGCTCGGCCTGTTCGAAAGCCAGCAGGAGGCGACGGCGAATTGTCGTTGCATCTTCCAGCGTCTTCAGGCCCGGCGCATAGGGCTCCCACTCGTCACGTCCGAAATAGGCGTGTCGCGCACCCGTCGCCAGAACAAGCGTGTCATAATCGATGCTTGGCCCATCCCTGAGATAGACCTTGCGCGCCTGCGTATCCACGCCGGTTACTTCAGCGAGCAAGGTGGAAACCTCTTCGCGATTGCGAAAAACGGAGCGGATTGGCCAGGCAATCTCCGACGTTGCAAGCACGGTCGTAGCAACCTGATACAACAGAGGCTGAAAGAGATGATGATTTCTGCGATCAATGATTGTGATCGATGTATCCGGGCCTTGCAGATCTTTCGCCAGTTGCAAACCCGCAAAACCGCCGCCGACAATCACTACGCGATGCTGAGCCAATTCGCTTTTCCTTTCGCAGCCTGCACTCTGTCGAGGACACACCATACACGCGAGAACTTGATCTGCCTTTCAAAAATCGGTGTAAGCGTCGGCGGTTGCATCCGTCGTGAGATGTAACTAGCGCTGTGGCGAAAAAAGTCAGCCCGCAACCGAAGATCGGATGCGGGCTTTTGAAATTACGAAAAGCTTTTTGCGGCGGTGTAGTCTGGCCTCAGCGCAGCAGATAGGCCGGTGTTTTGGGATCGAACCCGACAATGCGCTGCCCCTCGGCAAAAGCGGCAAGCAGCGTCTCGCGCAGTGATAGCCGCGCCGTCATGGCCGCCGCCGGGTCTGTCGCAAGCAGCCGATCAATATCGCCGGGAAACTCCACACGGCGAATATCGTCTGGAAACTCAAGCTTCTGCCCTTGAGAGCGCGCTTCAACACGTGGATCGTCCAACTGCCAGTCGGCCACAATGCGATCCGATGGAAGCCCCGCATTGATGCCGACCATCGGACCATAATAATCGTTATGATAGGTGGAGGATGTGGCGCCAAGGCTTGCAATATTTAAACCGGCATTGACCGCCCGAATGGGATCATAGGTCCAGCGCACAAGCGTCACGCCTCTAGCAAGGCACCAGTCGCGCTGAAACCATTTCATGCGCGCACCAAGCTTCAGGCCTCGCGCTTCCGGCAGAACCGCCAGACGATGCGAGTGTTGAATTCCCGGCGTCGCACTCGGGAAACCGAAGATGAAACCCATCATCTTCTCACCCTCGAAAGCACCGGCGACAAGGCCGCCTTCATGCTGGATGGCGAGCAACAGATCAGAAGCATCGACAGGATCGTCATCGCCCCAGACAAGCCGCTGCACATTTTCCGAATCCTTCATCTCGGCCAGAGATGCGAGTTCGCGGATGACAATGTCGCTCATGCGGCAAATTCCTCGCGGTGGTTCGTCACCGTATCGAGGAAGCCACGGTCGAGAGTCACGCCGATGCCCGGGCCGTCTTTCGGTACGGCCATGCGACCGTTTTCGGCTTCAAGCGGCTCATTGACAATGTCGCGCGGGAAATAGCGGCTGGCGGATGAGGTATCCCCCGGCTTGGTGAAGTTTGCCAGCGTCGACAGGTGAATATTATGCGCCCGTCCGATGCCTGCTTCCAGCATACCACCGCACCATACAGGCACATCAAAAGCGGCGCAGACATCATGAATGGCCCGCGATGCGCTATGGCCGCCGACACGCCCCACCTTGATATTGATCACGCGGCACGCGCGGGCAACAAGCGCCTTGCGCGCATCCACCGAAGAGCGAATGCTTTCGTCCAGACAGATGGCCGTCAGCAGTTTTTCCTGCACATGCACATGGTCGGTAATGTCATCGAATGCCAGAGGCTGCTCGATATAGTCGAGTGCAAAGGCATCCATCGCTTTCAGCAGCGGCAGGTCGGACAGGCGATAATCCGTGTTGGCATCGACGGTCAGCTTGGCATCCGGAAAGCGGTCACGAACGGCTTGCAGCATCGCAAGATCATGGCCGCGCTTGATCTTCAGCTTCACGCGCTTGTAACCCGCGTCGAGCGAGGCCGCGACCCGATCAATCGTTGTTGGAATATCGGCAATGCCAAGGCTGACGCCAACGTCGATGGCATCGCGAACGCCGCCCAGTGCAACGCTCAATGGCAGGTTCAGCGCTTTTGCCCACAGGTCCCAGACGGCCATTTCAACCATGGCCTTGCTCATTCTATGTCCGCGCCACGGATCGAGAATAGCGGCCAGATCGGCTGGGCCGTTGAAATGCTTTCCGACGATCTGTGGCAGCAGCACATCGCGCAGGAAGGAGAGCGAGCCGGAGATGGTTTCTTCCAGATAATCCGGCAAGGGGTCCATCACGCCTTCGGCATAGCCTTCAAGGCCTTCCGCTTTCAAGGTGAGGATCGGTATGATCTTCTCGGTCATTGTGCCGGTGGAGATCACGAAAGGCACAAGCAGCGGTAAACGTATGATCCGTATTTCAGCCGCCTCTATCTTTAATCCGGCGAAAATTGGCGCTGCCTGCATCGGGTATTCCATCCGTGGGTACAAATGATCATCAATCTGGGAACTGAGTGGGGGCAAAACGCCGTCCTTATTGCTCCCTCGACCGTGTCAAATTCCTCGTGTTTTGTCAAAATTCTAATAGATTTGTCAGCGCACTTACTGTTGCCGGTCTGGCAAAACATCCAGCGGGAAAACCGGACGTCGCAACCGGGAATAAGTGCGTCTCGACAGGTCTGGTGAACTCAGACCACCTGCGTCGGTCACGATGATCTGCGTTGCGATCGGGCCGAATGCCCCTTTGAAATGCTGCATCGATTTGACCGCAACAATCGCCTTTTCCTTCGGTTCGATGCCGACGATCCGGAAGATGTTCTGATCGAGCATCTGCATCCGTTCGGAGACGATCATGATATCGATCCCGTCCACGCGCAGGCACACGGATTTTCCGGTCGTTCCGGGCAGGCCCGTAAACATCGGGCCTTCAAAGACAAAGCTGCCCTCACTGACCGCGATGACACTCCCCGTCACCGTCAGCGGTCCACCGCCGACCGTTGGGTCGGACTTGCCGCCAATCGTCACCGTGATGGTCTCGCCAATTGCCTTGGCTGCAATCTCGGCCACGGCTTCCGGGTCGAGCAATGCGCCCGCGGCAGCATTGGTCACGCCGGCTTCCAGCATCGCCGCAATCAGCGCGGTGCAATCGCTATAGGCGCCCGAGCCGGGATTGTCCGAGAAATCGGCAACGACAATCGTGCCCTCGCCGCCACGCGCCTCTTTCAACTGCTCAATGCATTCATCAAGCGGCAGAGGCTGTGACCACTGATCCTTATAGGCCCAGATTTCGTCGCAGATTTTCTCCGCCACATCGCTGGCAGTTTGCCGCTCGACGCTTTTCGTATCGAAGGTCACGATGACACTTGGCCCCGCCGCCCAGACGTCAGCATCGGTAAAACCGGCATTGATTGCTACATTGAGGATGCCGGGCTGTTGCATTTCACGGGCCGCGCTTTCGAGCAGGCGGCACATCGGGCCATTATCCGTTGTGCGTCCGTCATCGCAACCAAGCAGCATCGGCGGACGCGCGATGGCGAGAGCGGGTTCAATCTCGCCCTTCATCGTCCGATCCAGCAGCGTGCAGGCCTCAACGCCAACCTCATTCATATCGATATGCGGATAGGTCCTGAATGAAACGGCGATCTGCGCCAGATCGGCCAGTTCATCGAAAATATTCGCATGGAGATCAAGCGTAATGGCAATCGGCACGTCAAACCCGACCACTGAGCGGATTTCACGCAGGAACTGGCTATCGCCATCCTGATCCGTTTCGGTCACCATGGCACCATGCAGGGCGACGAAGAGTCCGTCGAACGGTCCGGCCTCCTTCAGTCGCCGCAGGCATTCGCTGGTGATTTCCACACGCGCGCTTTCCAGCACCGCGCCATTCGGTTCCGCATGGGCTGCAGTGATATAGAGAGGCGTCCACCCCTTCTCATCCGCAATCTTTATCGCGCCGCCGACTTCCGAACCTGTGCCACGGAAATTGGCCGGAATCTCATCGCCCTTGAAATAATGCGACGCCCTGAAATCGCTGATGCTCGTGCGATTTCGCGTGAAGGTATTACTTTCATTGATGAGTTCGATGATCGCAACGCGATAGGACACGGGTCGACCTTTCTTTTGTCGGCGAAGACCAGTCTGGATTGGTCGAGAATAAAACTGCTGAAGTCGGATCGAGCCGTAACTACCTTGACCCGCTGACAAGGCGGACACCTGATCTGATGTGGTGCTTCAAATCAGGCGTCCTGTCGGAACGAATTATTTGCCGAAGATTTCGCTGGCGAATTTCGGCTTTTCTCTGATGTCGAAATCAAAATACTTGGCGCGGATTTTGTCGTAGGTGCCGTCCGCGATGATCTCGGCAAGCGCCTTGTTGACGCGCGTGCGCAGCTCTTCGTCATCCTTGCGGAAGGCCATGCCAGCGCCCAGTGTACCATCCAGCAGGAACTCGTTGCCGACGAACTCGCAGCAGCTCGCACCCTTCGAAATCCAGTCGTTGAGCGCGAATTTGGATTCGAGCACAAGGTCGACACGGCCGTTCTCGATATCCAAGAAGGCTTCTTCCAGAGTCGGATAGAGCTTCACTTCATTATCGGGGAAAAAGCGCTGCAAAACATCGACGGCGATAGAGCCGGTCTGGGTGCCGATGACTTTGCCCTTGGCACTTTCCGGCGTCACATCCTTCAGGCCAAGCTCCTTCAACGCAACAAACCGCATGGTATTGTAGTAGTAAGGATTGGAGAAATTGACCTGCTGCATGCGCGATTCAGTGATGGCCATCGATGACGCCATGACATCGAATTTCTTCGCTTGAAGCGCAGGAATAATCCCACTCCATTCATTGGCGCTCCACACGCAATCCGCTTTCAGCTTTTCGCAGATCGCATCGCCAACATCGATATCAAAGCCTTTCAGCTTGCCGTTGGGATCGAGATAGTTGAACGGCGCGTAAGCACCTTCAGCTCCCATGCGGATTTCCTCGGCATGGGTCGGGAAAGCACCGAGCACGGCAATAGCGGCGGCAATAATTCCCATTTTAACTTGCTTATGCATGTTCCGATCTCCTGTTATCGGCCCTTGGCTGGCATCGCCGGTCCCCGACGATCAATGTCGCTCGGGACCGTGAGCCAGCGGGAATACTCCCTTGGGCAGTTTTTATTGATTGACGATTATGCTTGTGCCAGCGGTCGATCAATGCAAAAGATCTATTCAATGCTATTAGAAAAATTCATAGGATTATGAGTTCACGAACGACACGCAGACGACTTCCAAGCTTGAAAGCCTTGCGGGCTTTTGAGGCTGTATCGCACCGCCAGAGCTTTACCGCTGCAGCGGAGGAACTGGCAGTCAGTCAAGGCGCTGTCAGCCATCAGATCAAACTTCTGGAACAGGCCTTGGGCTGCCAGTTGCTTATTCGCGGGCCACGCGGTGTTACCGTCACGGCAGAGGGCGCGCTGCTGGCAGAAGTCTGTGGCCGTGCTTTCGATGAGATTGGCGCTGTGACCACCCTGATTGGTCAAGACAACAGAGCGAAAATTCTCCGCGTACGCGCCGGTCCATTCTTCTCTATGGAAGTAATCGCCAGCCGGATCGCCGGGTTCCTGAAACAAAATCCGGGCATACAGCTACATCTCAATAATCTCGATATCGATTCCATCGCGCAGGACAGGGAAGATGCACAGATCAAATATTGTCTGCATGCGCCTGCCGGCGCTTATAGTATCGACCTGCTGACCGAAAAGCTGGTGCCTGTCTGTAGTCCTTCTCTACTAGAAGGCCTAGAAAACTCTGAGGGTCTTCTCAGCAACCCGGATATCCCTCGCCTGCACTATCGCGACATGAGCGATTGGAAGCGATGGATCGCCCATCACGGCCTCGGCGATATAGCCGCAAATTCGAACCTGTTTTTCGACGACCAACATACACTTCTGGCGGCTGCGCGTTCTGGGCAGGGTATCGGGTTTTCTCATCGGTCGCTTCTCGAGAGCGATGTGCAGCGCGGCAGCCTTGGGGTCGTATCAGAGAAATACTTCCAGCCAAAGGAATCCTACAAGTTCATCTGCAGCCACGAGAGCATTGCCTCAAACACAGCGCTGCAGCTCTTCCGCGACTGGCTGATCGCTGAGGTTTCGGCGATCTGTTAGGTGAGAGGGCTTGAGCCGACATCCGTACCCGTCTTGCGCCCCCCCGGTTTTCAGGTCCTAGAACGCCAAAAGCCCCGGTGCGCATGCGCTGGGGCTTTTCTTTATCGTATTGCGCTCTGGCTTATTTCGAGGTCTTGGGCTTGTTCTTGCGTTTGTTGCGCTGAAGAGGCTCTTCAGCCTTTGCTGATGTCTTTACGGGGTAAACTAGGCCTTGTCCGGTGTAGTTCCTGAGTGGGTCTGCGGCTTTGAATGTAGCCTTGGGAGGCCTCTCCCTCTTTCTGACGCCCGCCCCTTAAAACGCCAAAAGCCCCGCAATCTTTGCGGGGCTTTTGTGTATCTTTTTGCGCTCTGGCTTAGTTTCCAAGTCTTGGGCTTGTTTTTGCGTGTGTGGCGCTGAAGAGGCTCTTCAGCCTTTGCTGATGTCTTTAAGGGGTAAACTACGCCCTGTGCCTGAGTGGGGTCGC
>Ga0153948_1001046_pt1 | contig 14618 bp, 13 predicted proteins | sample TSNJ032MetaG_FD_104696 | JGI IMG/M metagenome (GOLD analysis project Ga0153948, IMG submission 104696) | Attine ant fungus gardens microbial communities from New Jersey, USA - TSNJ032 MetaG | ecosystem: Host-associated > Fungi > Mycelium > Unclassified | place: USA: New Jersey, Wharton State...
CGCCCGTGGTCGACCTCCCGGACGAGGTGCTGGCCCTGGCCGACCCGCTCGTGGTGAACGAGCACGAGGCGGCGGCCGTCGCGGCGAGCCGTGGATCGGGCGCGCGAGAGCCCGCCGAACTGCTGGACGCGCTGGCTTCTGCCTCTCGATCGGTGGTCATCACGCTCGGCGCGGCCGGCGCCATCGCGGTGCGCGACGGCGAGACCTGGTCCGTGCCCGGCTTCCCTGCGCACGCGGTCGTCGACACCACAGGCGCGGGCGACTGCTTCGTCGGCTCGCTTTGCGCCCGGCTCTCGCGCGGCGCGGAGCTGCCGGACGCGATGGTCTGGGCGTCTGCGGCGGCGTCACTGTCCGTCGCGCGCCCCGGAGCGGCCGAGTCGTACCTGACCGTCGACGAGATCGGCCGGCTCGTCGTCACCGCGGGGGCGACGGCATGACCGCGAAGCGGGTGACCCGCGGCGATGTCGCGCGTGCGGCGGGCACCTCGGAGGCCGTCGTCAGCTACGTCGTCAACAACGGCCCGCGCCCGGTCGCCGAGGAGACGCGGATGCGGGTCCTCGCCGCCATCAAGACCACCGGGTACCGTCCGAACACGATCGCCAAAGCGCTCGCGTCCGGCTCGTCCGGTGTGCTCGGACTCGTCGTCCCCGACATCTCCAACCCCTTCTTCGCCGCGCTCGCCCGCGCCATCGAGGACGAGGTCTTCGCGACCGGCCGGGTGCTCCTGCTCGGCAACTCCGCGGAGAGCGGTCAGCGCGAGGCGCGCCTCATCGACAGCTTCATCGGGCGCCGCGTCGACGGCCTGCTCTACGTCGGCGTCGGCCATCATGCGCACGTGGAGGCCGCCCTCGACGAAGGGACTCCGGTGGTCGTACTCGACCGCTACGACCCGTCGCTCGGCGTCGCGTCCGTCGTCGTCGACAACTTCGAGGGCGCCGTGATCGCGACCGAGCACCTGATCGGCCACGGCTACCGCCGGATCGCGACGGTCGCCGGCCCCTCCGCCCTGTTCACAGCGGTCGAGCGGATCGGCGGCTGGCGCAAGGCGCTCAAGGCCGCCGGCCTGCCCAACGGGGACGACCTGCTCGTGCAGGCGCCGTTCACGCGCGCGGGAGGCTACGCCGCCGGAGCCGCGCTGTTCGCCGCCGATGTGCCGGATGCGGTGCTGGTCGCGAGCGAGCAGCAGGCGATCGGCCTGCTCGCGGCCGCCGCCGAGCACGGCATCCGCGTCCCGGAGGACGTCGCGTTGATCTCGTTCGACGGGACGGACGAGTCGCGCTTCAGCACCCCTCCGCTGACCACGGTCACTCAGCCGTTCCATGAGATCGCGCGCCACGCCGTGGCACTCGCGCGTCCCATGGACGCGGGCGAGATCAAGCACCTCACCTGTGAGATGCAGCTCGTCCGACGCCGCTCCTGCGGCTGCCCCTATCCGAAGAATGAGAACCACCAGGCGCCGACCGAGTTGGCGAACACTGAAGACGCCTGGCAGTCCCCACCGAAAGAGGAACCTAGCATGAATCGAACCGTCAGAGTCGCGGGCGCCGTCGTCGCCGCCGCGGCGATGTCGCTCACCGCCGGCTGCACGGCCGGCGGAGGATCGGGATCGGGCTCCACCGGAACCCAGACCATCACCTTCGTCACTCCGCACCAGGGCGTCTACGACGACGTCATCAAATCCTTCGAGTCGGACCATCCCGACATCAAGGTCGACCTCCAGGTCATCCCGTTCACGGAGATCGCGGCACAGACCCAGGCGCGCCTCGGCTCCAAGGACTCCTCGATCGACCTGATCGCGGTCGACCCGCCCCGCCTGCCCTCGATGGTGCAGAAGGGCTTCCTCGCCGACGTGTCCTCCGACGCGAAGACGATGAAGGAGGACCTGACCGCGGGCGGCGTGAAGTCCGTCACGTGGAACGACAAGCAGTGGGCGTACCCGCTGTGGACGAGCGACAACTTCCTGTTCTACAACAAGGATCTGCTGGCGGCCGCAGGCGTCACCGCTCCCGGTGCCGACAACGCGAGCCGGTGGACCTGGGAGCAGACGCTCGACGCCGCGAAGAAGGCGCAGGGTGCCGGCGCCCAGTACGGCTTCGCTTTCGAGCAGGTCGACGCCTACTACGCCCTCCAGCCCGTGCTCCTGTCGATGGGAGCCGGCACCGGCCTCTCCGGCAGCGGGAACCTCACGCCGGCGGTCGACACCGCCGACTGGAAGAAGTTCGGCGACTGGTACAAGGCTCTCTACTCCGACGGGCTGTCGCCGAAGGGCATCCAGTCGGCGCAGATGCCCGATCTGTTCAAGTCGGGCAAGGTCGCCTTCTACGTCGCCGGCCCGGCGCGCATCACCGACCTGCAGAAGAGCGCCCTCGCCGACAAATGGGGAATGGCGCCGCTCCCGTACGAAGAGGGCGGCAAGGTCGTCACCCCGACCGACTCGTGGGCGGTGGGCGTGAGCGCTTACAGCCAGCACAAGGAGGCGGCTCAGGAGTTCGCGCGCTACCTCTCGCTCGACAGCGATGCGGCGGTCGGCACCTCGACCAAGTTCAACCTCCCGCCGGTCAACCAGAAGGCGTACCCGAAGTACATCCACTACATCGACGGCGTGGCCCCGGAGGAGACGACGCAGTACGGCAACGTGCTCACGACCGACTCCGACGAGCACGCCGCCCGTCGCCCCTCGTCGATCGGCTATGCCGATTTCGAGACCGTCGTGAACAAGGCGTTCGCGGACATCCGGTCCGGCGGCGACGTCGGGTCCATCCTGAGCGACGCCCAGAGCGCGCTCGAGCGGCAGCTCGCCCAGTACAAGTGACAGCGTGCGGGGCCGGTGAGCACCGCCGGCCCCGCAGCGTCACCCTGGCCTTCCCCTAAGGACAATCGTGTCTCAGACTTCTGCGATGCCGCGCGCCCGGAACGCCGCCGCATCCACCTCCCGCGCCCGCTCCCGCCGGATCGCCCGCTTCCGGGTGTGGCTCACCGCGGCCGCCTTCCTGCTCCCCGCCATCATCGGGCTGCTCATCCTCCGCATCATCCCGACGGTCCAGGCCGTCGGCACCTCGCTCACCAATCAGGTGGGCTCGTTCACCTTCGCGAACTTCGGCTACGTGTTCACCGACCCGGCGTTCCTCAACGCTCTCAAGGTGACGCTGCTGTTCGCGATCGTCATCAACCCGATCCAGATCGCCCTCGCGCTCTGGCTCGCCGTCGTGCTGACGAAGCGGGTCCCGGGCGTCGGGATCTGGCGGACCCTGATCCTCCTGCCCATCGCGGTGCCCCAGATCGTCTCCGCGATCGTCTGGGGCGTGCTCTTCCGGCCGGACGGGCCCCTCAACGGCATCCTCGAATCCCTGGGCATCGCACCCGTGCCGTGGCTGGTCAGCCCCGATACGGCGCTGCTGTCGATCATGATCATCTGCACCTGGGTCGGCGTCGGGTACTGGATGACGTTCCTCGTCGCCGGGATCAAGGACATCCCGAGCAGCCTGTACGAGGCCGCGGAGCTCGACGGCGCGGGAGGCTGGCAGCAGTTCCTCTACATCACGCTGCCCGGGCTGCGCCGGCCGCTCCTGTTCGTGCTGGTCGCGGACACGGTCGCCAACTTCCTCGTGTTCGCCCCCGTCCGCATCCTGACCCAGGGCGGCCCGCAGGGCTCCACGAACCTCATCATGAACTTCATCTTCGAGCGCGCCTACACGCTCGCCGACCCGGCGGGAGCGGCAGCGGCGACCATCGTCCTCGTGCTCATCGTCGTCTGCGTCGTCGGCGTGCAGTTCCGCCTGCTCCCCGGAAAGGACTGACATGTCCGACGTCATCGACAACCGCCGCCAGCGCCGCGCGGGCCGCATCGCGCTCTTCGTGGCCGTGCCCGCCGCGGTGCTCTCCATCCTCCCGCTGCTCTGGGCCCTGGTCTCGTCGCTGCGCCCGAGCTCCGAGATCTTCGCCCACCTGTCGCCCTTCAGCATCCAGACGATCTGGCCGTCGAGCGTCTCGCTCGACAACTACCTCGCGGTGCTCAACAGCGACTTCACCCGCTCGCTCGTCAACTCGGTCATCGTCGCATTCTTCAGCGTGGTGCTCGGTCTCGTGGTCTCGTCGCTGGCCGCGTTCGCGCTCGCCGTGCTCGACTTCCCGGGCCGCAGCGCGGTGTTCGCGATCATGGTCGTCAGCTTCCTCGTGCCGTTCGAGGCGATCGCCATCCCGCTGGCCAACACGTTCCGCGACTGGAACCTGCAGAACACACTCGTCGGCCTCGTGCTCCCCGCCATCGGGAACGGGCTGTCGATCTTCCTGCTCCGGCAGTTCTTCCTGAACATCCCGTATTCGCTGGCCGAAGCGGCGCGGATGGACGGGCTGAGCTGGTTCGGCATCTACCGGCGGATCTACCTGCCGCTCTCCCGTGCCTCCTTGGTCGGCGCCGGGCTCATCCTGTTCGTGTTCCAGTGGCAGTCGTTCCTCTGGCCGCTGCTGATCGCACCGGCCCCCGACTCGCGGGTCGCACCGGTCGCCATCGCCGACTTCGCACAGGAGTCCGGGGTCGACTTCGGTCAGATGTTCGCGGCCGCGATCCTGACGGCCGCTGTGCCGCTGATCCTGCTGCTGGTGTTCCAGCGCCAGTTCACCGGGTCGCTCGCCTCCTCCGGGAGCAAGGAGTGACCGCCGGGCCCGCGCTGGAGGCGCGCCGCCTGATCATCGACTGCGACCCCGGCAACGGAATGCCGGCGGCCGACATCGACGACGGGCTGGCGCTCGCGCTCGCCGCCGCGCGTGCCGATCTGCTGTCCCTGGAGGCGATCACGGTCGTCTCGGGCAACACGCACCGCGATGTCGGCTTCGCCGTCGCCCGCGAGTTCGTCGAGCGCCTCGGCCTCGACGTTCCCGTCTACGCCGGCGCCGAGCGGGCGCTCGTCGAGCCGCCGGCACCGTGGCGCGATCGGCAGGACGCGAACGAGCATCGGCCGGACGTCGTCGAGGCCTGGCGTGACGTCGCGCGGCCGGGCGCGACGACGACCGGCATGCCCGAGGCGGCCGTGCGGATCGTGGAGCTGCTCCGCTCCTCCCCAGGCGAGTTCACGATCGTGGCGATCGGGCCGCTGACCAACATCGCGACGGCCCTCGCCCTCGAGCCGCGGCTCCCGGAGCTGGTGCGCGACCTCGTCATCATGGGCGGAGCCTTCGACGTGCCCGGGTTCCTGCAGGAGCTCAATTTCGGCATCGATCCGGAGGCCGCGCACCTCGTGCTCACGAGCGGGGCACCGATCACACTCGTGCCGCTGGACACCACCTCGCAGACCCTGTTCACACACGCCGACCTCGACCGGCTGGTCGGCGTGGACGGCGCGGTGGCGGAATACGTCGTCGAGACGACGCGTCCGTGGATCGACTACGCCGCCGCGTGGCGGAAGATCGACGGCTGCCTGCTCCACGACCCGCTGACCGTCGCGCTGCTGCTCGACCCCGGCATCGCCGAGTACGAGCAGCGAGTCGTCGACGTCGAACTGCTGGGATCGCTGACCCGGGGGAGGGCGGTGTGGTGGACGGAAGAGAACCTGCGGCTGCACGTCGGACTCCGGGTGCCGCCCGCGGTGCGTCCGGTGCGGGTGGCGACGCGGGTCGACAACGCGCGGCTGGTCGAGCTGATGCTCAGCGCGTTCGCCGGCGCGACGGCCGGTCCCGGTCCCGGTCCCGGTGCCCGTGCCGCGACTGCCGCATCCGCACGGTCCCGATGACGCCGGTCGCACTGGCGACGGTGGCCGCCGCGATGTTCGTCGGCGCCGTGGCGCAGCGGCTCACCGGGATGGGCTTCGCACTGGTCGTGTCGCCCTTCCTGGTGCTGCTCCTCGGGCCGTTCGACGGCGTCATGCTGGTGAACCTGGCGAGCATCGTGTCGGCCCTGATCGTGCTGGTCACCGTGTGGCGGGACGTCGACCCGCGGGCGTACGTCTGGCTGGCGTCGGCCGCCGTGGTGGGCGTCGTGCCCGGCGCCCTGCTCGCGGCCCGAGTGGACCCGGCGGTGCTCGAGACGATCGTCGGCGCCGTGCTGCTGGTCTCGCTGACCGCCTCGCTGCTCGTCGCCCGCCTCCCGATCACCGTGGGCGGGCGGGCGCCGCGGTTGGTGGCGGGGTTCGCCTCCGGCCTCATGAACGCGGCCGCGGGCGTGGGCGGACCGGCGGTGAGCGCCTACGGGATCCTGAGCCGGTGGCCGCAGCGCAGCTTCGCCGCCACCCTGCAGCCGTACTTCGCGACCGTCGGGCTCGCGTCCGTCGCGGCCAAGCTGATCGTCGCCCCGGGATCCTTCCCCGAGCTCGGCCCGGTCGGCTGGCTTGCCGCCCTCGTCGCGTTGATCGCCGGGGTGATCACGGGGACGTTCGCGGCCCGGCGGCTCAACGTACGCTGGGCGCGGCTGGCTGTGATCGTGATCGCGTTCGGGGGCGCGACGGTCGCTCTCGTCTCCGGGATCGTCGACCTCGCGACCTGACGGGCTCCAGGTCAGGCCACCCGTCGCCGTCGCGTCGACAGCACCGCCAGCGCGACACCCACCAACAGCATCCCGCCGCCGAGCAATGCCGGGACCGTCGCGTCCACGCCCGTGGCGGCGAGGGACGTCGTCGACGTGCTCGCGACGGCGGGCACCGCGGCCGGTGTCGCTGCGGGTGCCGTCACGGTGATGTCGAGGCGGAGGATGCGCTGCAGACCGTCCATGCCGACGCCCACGGCGACGAGGCTGTGGGCGCCGATGAACGTGGCGGGGATCTGGAAGGACGCGGCGGCGAAGCCCTGGGGGTCCACGGAGACCGGTGCCACGGCGAGCGGATCGGAGTAGACGCCGAAGGCGGTCTGCGTGCCGGGTCGGAAGCCGGAGGCGAGGAGGAGCAGGCTCTGGCCGGCCTTCACCGTCGTCGGATCGTCGCCCTTCGACGGCGGCGCGGACTCGGTGGGCGTCGGGAGGGTCGGGGGCACCGCGGGGGTCGTGGCGGCGACGACGTCGACGGCGGTGGTGGTGGCGACGGCCGCGTCGTGCAGGGCCGTCTCCAGGGCGACGCTCGCGGTGGTGACGGCCTGCTCGGCCGCGTCGGACGCGGACGCTGCGGCCGTGGCCGCGGCGATGGCGGATTCGAGCGCGTCGCCCGTCGCGGTGACCTGCTGCTGCGCCGACGCCAGCGCTGCCTGCGCCGCGGTGTACGCCGCGAGCGCCGCGTCGTGGTCCGGCCCGTCGCCCGGGATCGCCTGGAGGGCGGCCTCGGCGTCGGCGAGCTGCTGCTGGGCATAGAGGACGCCCTGGTCGGCCAGGCCCTTGGCGGACTCGGCCGCGTCGCGCGCGCCGGCCGCCGCGTCCCGCTTCGCTGCGAGGTCGTCGGCGTGCGCACGCGCGGCCGTGACGGCGGCCTGCGCGGCGTCGGCCGCGGCCGCGAGCTGTCGGGCCGTGGCCGAGGCCGCGGCGGCCTGGGCGGCCGCCTGCTGCGCGGCCGTGAGCGCGGGTGGCGTCTGGAACACGGGCGGCGGGGCGAAGACGATGCCGGGGTTCTGGGGGATGATGACCGGCGGAGTGGTGATGGTCGGCACGAACCCGAACTGACCGGCCGCGAAATTCAGCTGCGAGCCGCCATTGCTCACGTGGATCTGCCCGTCGAGGACCTGGACGTAGAGGCCCGGGCTCAGGGTGCCGGCGCTCGTGCTCGGCCCGGGCAGGGCCGGGGGCACGGGCGTGGCATTCGCCGGAGCGGCAGCGAGGCCGACGGCACTCCCGGTGAGTGCGAAGGCGGCGAGGACGGCGGCGATGGCGCGTCCGGTGCGCCGACGGTGAGAGACCATTCAGCCAGTGTGGCAGCACCGGTGCGCGGGAGGCGCGACCCCGTTGAGGGGGCGCACGGTCGCGCTCGCAGCCCCGCCGCTGTCCTGTGACGCACGCGGCCGGGATCGTGCTGCTCCCCGAGGAGACGGTGCTCGCCGTGCTGGCGCTGGGCGCGTGGCCGCGGTCCTTCCTGGGTAGGGTGGCCGCATGGAAGCCACGAGCGACCGCATCCCCTGGGCGGACGCGCCCCGAGAACTGACCGACGAGATCGGCCGCCTGCTGGGCGGATCGGTGGTCGACGCCGCCGACCAGACGGGCGGGTACTCGGCCGGACTGGCCGTGCGCGTCGGGACGGCCGGCGGGAGCCGCGCGTTCGTGAAGGCGGCGCCGGCGGAGCTCGGCGGGACCATCGACCTCTACCGTCGCGAGGCGGAGGTGCTGCGACGGCTGCCGGACAGTGTTCCGGCACCGGCGCTGCTCGCCACCATCGAGGTGGGGGACTGGTTCGGGCTCGTGACCGAGGAGGTCGACGGGCGGCACCCCTCCACCCCGCCCGCGCACGACGAGCTGCGTGCGATCCTCGACACGATCGGCGAGTTCCCGGACGCCGGCGGTCTCGGCCTGCCGCGCCTCGTGGACGAGTTGCCCTTCGCGGCGTGGCCGACCCTGGTCGCCGATCACGCCGATCGGCTCACCGACCTCGAACGGCGGAACGTGGACCGCCTGACCGCGCTGGCCGCGGCCGCCGGCGACCATCTCGTCGGCGACCGGCTGGTGCACCTCGACGGTCGGGCGGACAACATCCTGCTCGACGCCGGGGACCGGGTCTGGTTCGTGGACTGGGCGTGGGCGTGCCTCGGAGCACCGTGGATCGACGGGCTGGCGGTGCTGCTGGATGCGCGCCTCAGCGGCGCGCCCGACTCGAGTGCGCTGCTCGCGCATCCCCTGCTCGCCGCGGTTCCCGCTGCGGGGATCGACGGGGTGCTCGCCGGGCTGGCGGGGGAGTTCCGGCTGAGTTCGCTGCAGCCGGCGCCCCCGCGGATGCCGGCGCTGCGCGCGTTCCAGGCGGCCGAGGCGCGGGCGGCCCGGGACTGGCTGGTGGAGCGCGGCGCGATCGCGTGAGCGCGGCGGCGTCCGCGGTCAGAGCGCCGTGCCGTGGAGGTGCGCCGACCCGTGGACGCCCACCTTTCCGTGCAGCGGGCTCGGCGTGTATCGCAGTTCGATGATCTCGTCCGCGGTGGAGCGGTAGAAGACGTTCTGCGTCCCGGCGACGGGATCGGCGAACGCCGTCGGCGCGGACGCGGCGGGGAAGGATCCCTCGCCCCCGGTCAGCGGGTTCACGTGCCAGCCGGACGGGTCGTTCCAGAACTCGTACACGAGGCCGTCGGCCCCGATGTGGATGACGTGCCGGGTGCCGACCGGGGCGGCGGGGTTCGACTCGAAGGCGTAGCCCGCCGGCGCGAGCCCGGGCATCGGCGACGGGCCGCCGACCTCGCTGGTCAGGTTCTTCGGCGACCAGGCGCCGTTCGCGAACGACTGCTCGTGGATGTCGCGGTCCTCGCCCAGCCACGGGACGTGCCGGGTGCCGTCGCCGGCGAAACCGTAGCCGGTGGGATGCGGGAGGGCGTCGCGGGAGGCGCCGACGTTCGGGCCGAGGTCGCGCGGCGGTCCCCAGCTCCCGTCCGTCATCACGTACTCGTACAAAAGCTGGTCGTCGCCCACCATCATGATGTGCTGCGTCTGCGCCGCGTCGAATGCGTAGCCGCCGGGCGCGACCGCCGCGTGCGGGCCGGTCGACGTGGTGAGCGGATGCTGCACCCAGGCCGCATCGTCCCCGGTCCCGCGGCTGAGCAGATGTACCGTGCGGTACTGGTCGCGGAACACGACGTGCTGTGTGCCGTAGTGCGCCGACGCCCAGCCGAACGGCGGATCGACCGCCCGCACCACCGTCGCGGACGAGTCCATGAGGTCGCCGTGGTGCCAGCCGTCCGACTGATAGAGCTCGTGGATGTGGCCGTCGTCGTCGCTCAGGAAGACGACGTGCTGCGTCCCCTCGGTGTCGAAGACGTAGGCCGACGGATCCGAGGTCGGCTGCGGCGCCTCCGCCTCGGCCGTGATGTCCTTCGCGTGCCAGACGTCGTCCGTCCCGCAGTAGAGCTCGATGAGATGGCCGGCGGAGGAGGAGCCGTCGCTCTGCCTGCGGTAGACGACGTGCCGTGTCCGCTCCGCGGCGAACAGGTACGCGGCGACGCCGGAGAGCGCCGCGGGCGCGCCGAACTGCCGGGTGAGATTGCGGGTGGTCCAGCCCATGGTCTGCTCCCTTCGGGGAGTGCAGCGTCGGGGTCGCCGGCCGGCCACCCCCTGTGGCCGGCCGGCTCGACGCCGGTCCCGCCGATCGACGAGGCGGAGAAGGCCGGCATCGGTCATACGTATCCTGACGGCTGCATGATGCACCCGCGGGCGGGTCCACGGCAACGGGCAGTTTGCGCGCGCCCGGTTCGCTAGTTAATGCATATAAAGCGCCCCTCGACGCGCGCCCCGCGCAGGGCGCATGATCCCGTCATGAGCGATCTCGACAACACTGCTCCCACGACGCTCGGCCCGGGACACGTTCCCGGCGGCATCCCGCTCAAGATCCACCTCGGCGAGTCCGAATACGCCGCCCTGATCCGCATCGCGCAGCACCGGGGCACGAGCGCATCCCAGCTGATCGAGCAGCTCGTGCTGCACGCCCTCAGCCACACGCCGGTGCCGCCGCCCGCGGACTCGCAGCCCAAGCGCAAGCACACGAGCTACGAGGAGGCGACGAGCGGCTACCGCGCCGATCCGATACCGATCATCCGCCCGGTGCCCTGAGCGCGGCCGCCGGTCGTCCTCAGCGCATCTGGGAGAGGGCTCCGAAGAAGAGGGACGCCCAGACGATGAAGAAGCCGACCTGGAACAGCGTGAACAGCGAGCCGAGGAACACACCGGCCCGTGCGAGCCCACGGCCGCCCTCTCCGCTGATCCGCGTCTGCTTCATCCCGATCGCGCTGAGCACGACCCCGACGACGGGGATGACGAAGGCGGCGATGAAGCCGATGAGGGCGAACGTGTTGGTCTTGGGCACGGCCGCGCCGGGAGTCTGGGTCACGTCCACTTTCTAGCGCATGGTGGTGGGTTGGTACGCCCGCGCCACGCGGGAGGCCGCGGCCGCGAGCGCGGCGAGGCTGGCGGTCAGGACGGAACGGTCCTGCCCGGCGGCCCAGCGGGTGGCGGCGCCGTCGCGGTATTCGATCAGCGTGAGGGCCTGGCTGTCGGCTCCCGCGCCGATGCTCGTCTGGTGCAGGCCGAGCACCTCGACCGGGAGGCCGTGGGCGGTGAGCGCCGCGGCCAGCGCCTCGACGGGGCCGACCCCTTCGTGCGTGGTCGTGCGCTCGTCGCCGTCGATGCGGACCGTCACCGTCGTGCGGGCGCGCCCGTCGATCTCGGAGGTCGTGTAATCCACCAAGCCCACCGCTGCGTCGGCGGTCGCGAGATAGGTGCCACGGAACAGGTCCCAGAGCTGCTCCGGCGTCGCCTCGTCGCCGGTCGCGTCGGTGTGGCGCTGCACGTGGCGGGCGAAGTCGATCTGCAGGCGGCGCGGCAGCTCGATCCCGTAGCCGGATTCGAGCAGGTAGGCGATGCCGCCCTTGCCGGACTGCGAGTTGACGCGGATCACGGCGTCGTAGCCGCGGCCGAGATCGGCCGGGTCGCCCGGCAGGTACGGCACCCGCCACTCCAGCTCGGACTCGGGGCGACCCTCCGCCGCCGCACGCGCGCGGTGCTCGGCGAAGCCCTTGCGGATCGCGTCCTGGTGCGTGCCGCTGAACGCCGTGTGCACGAGGTCGCCGACGTAGGGGTGGCGCGGGTGCACCTCGATCCGGTTGGCGTGCTCCACCGTGCGGCGGATCTCGTCGATGTCCGAGAAGTCGATCATCGGGTCCACGCCCTGCGCGTGCAGGTTCAGGGCGAGCGTGGCGAGGTCGACGTTGCCGGTGCGCTCGCCGTTGCCGAACAGGCAGCCCTCCACGCGCTGGGCGCCGGCGAGCACCGCCAGCTCGGCGCAGGCGATGCCGGTCCCGCGGTCGTTGTGGGGGTGCACCGAGAGGATGACGCCGTCGCGGCGGGCGAGGTTCTTGTGCATGTACTCGATCTGGTCGGCGTACACGTTGGGGGTGGCGATCTCGACGGTGGCGGGCAGGTTCACGATGACCGGCCGCTCCGGGCTCGCCTCCCACAGCTCCGTCATGGCGTCGCAGACCTCGAGCGCGTAGTCGGGCTCGGTGAGGTTGAAGACCTCCGGTGAGAACTCGAAGCGCACGTCGGGCAGGTCGCCGGCGAACTCCAGCACGTCCCGGCCGCCGGCGAGGATGAGGTCGGTCAGGGCGTCGCGCCCGTGGCCGAGCACGACCTCCCGCCAGATCGGGGCCGTCGCCGTGTAGAGGTGGATGACGACCGGATTCCGCAGTCCCCGCACCGAGGCGACGGTGCGTTCGATGAGGTCGCGGCGGGCCGCGGTGAACACGACGATCGTCACATCCTCCGGGGCCAGCCCGGTTTCGGCGAGCAGCCGCACGAAGTCGTAGTCGGTCTGCGACGCCGAGGGGTAGCCGACCTCGATCTCCTTGTAGCCCATCGCCAGCATCAGCTCGAAGAACCGCCGCTTGCGGGCCGGATCCATCGGTTCGGCGAGGGCCTGGTTGCCGTCGCGCAGGTCGACCGGCACCCACAGCGGCGCCTGAGTCAGCCTCCGGGACGGCCAGTCGCGGTCGGCGAGCGGCACCTCCACGCGGGAGAAGACGTCGCGGTAGCGGTGCGAGGGCATCTGCGACGCACGCTGTCGGTTCCAGGCGGGCGCGTCGGCCGGGACGGGGCCCGCGGGGGTGGAGAGACGGGGGAAGGCGGTGCTGGTCATGGTTCGAGTCCTTCGGGGTGGCCGGGATCGGGGATGACCGGCGCAGCCCAGCAGCCACGACGGGGAGCCGGTCGGCTAGACCCCGTCGTGGCGGCGAAGAAGGAGGGACTCGATGCGGAGCATGTGCCGACTGTAGCACAAGTCCTCAGACAAGTAGACGAGTAAGGGGCGGATCCCCCTCTCGGCGAGGCGAGGGGCGGGCGCTGCTGGTCTAGGGTCGGTGGGATGAGCCCCGGGATCGACGCCGTCCGCACCGAGATCGACGCACTCGACGCACAGCTCGTCGCGCTGATCGCGCAGCGGCAGCGCTGGGTCGAGGCGGCGGGGAGGCTGAAGGGCGACCGCGACGCCGTCCGCGCTCCCGACCGGGTGGAGGCGGTGATCCGGAAGGTCCGTGCGCTCGCCGAGACGGCCGGGGCGGATCCGACCGTGGTCGAGCGGACCTATCGCGCGATGATCGCCGCGTTCATCGACCTGGAGCTGAGCGTCCACGCCGGCGCCGACAGCCGAAGCGCTTCCGCGCAGGGCTAGGCGACCACGCGGCGAGGCGGGCTCGGCCTCAGAGCTCCACGGTCCGATCGACGACGGCCTGGGCGACCGTGGAGATCCCCTGCTGGTGGGAGCGCGCGTAGCCCCGCAGCACGGTGAACGCGTCGTCGATGGGGATGCGGTGGGTGTGCGCGATGACGCCCTTCGCCTGCTCGATGACGATGCGGCTGTTCAGCGCGTGCTGCAGCTGCCGGCGGATCTGCTCGCTTTCGGCGAGGGTGCGCTCGTGCAGGATCCCGATCGTCGCCACGTCGGCGAAGGCCTGGGCGGCCACCCGGTCGTTCTCGCTGAGCGGGCCGGGCTCGGCGCGCAGCAGGTTGAGGGTCCCGATCGTGGTCTCGCGCAGGCGCATCGGGATGGCGTCGACGGCGGCGAAGCCCTGCTCGATCGCCTTCTCGCGGAACAGCCGCCACGCGTCAGGGGTGCGCGAGATGTCGGGGACCGAGACGACGACACCGGTGGAGAAGCTCTCGATGCACGGCCCGGCGTCGGCGGAGAGCTGCATGACCTCGACCAGCCGGCTCGCCTCGCTCGTGGAGGCGATGAGGTCGAGGTCGCCCGACGCGTCGGCGAGCAGCACGCCCGCGGCCGTCGCGTCCAGCAGGTCGCTGCACGTGTCGACCAGGTTCTGCAGCATGTCGACCACGTCGTAGTCGGCGACCAGGGTGTCCGCGAGGTGGGCGAACGCCTGCAGCAGGTCCTGCTCACGGCCGGGTGCGGTCATCGGGAGTCCTCGATCCGTCCGTCTCGTCGCGAGAAGTCCAACCGCCCGTCGAGGAGATCCTGCGAGACCGCCATCATGGTGCGCCCGGTGGCGAAGGCGTGCGACTGGATCACGAGGCGCGCGTCCTCGGCGGTGAGTCCGAGCTGGGCCAGCACCATCCCCGTCGCCTGGTGGATGATGCGGCGGGAGAACGGGGTGACCTCCGCCTCCTCGGTCTCGTTCGCCAAAGCGGAGACCGCTTGATGCAGCAGGATGCGGGCGACCTGGTCGGCGAGCGCCGTCGCCTGGCGCACGTGCACCCGGGTCAGGATGCCGGGCTCCGTCGTGTACATGTCGACGGCCCCGATCTTCAGCGGGCCGATCAGCATCGGGAAGGCGAACAGGGCGCCGACGTCGTCCTTGATCGCCTCGGAGAACGACGGCCAGTCGGCGCGCGGGCTGCGCACATCCGGTTCGAGCACCGGACGCTCCAGGCGGAGCGCGTCCCAGCACGGGCCCTCGCCGAGGTCGAACTGCAGTTCGTCGAGCCGGGCGGCCTGCGCATCGCTGGCCGCGACGGTCTCGGTTCCCAGGAGGTCGCCGATCGTGGACACCGAGGTGCCGGTGACGGGGAGCACGTC
>Ga0153948_1001048_pt1 | contig 14615 bp, 16 predicted proteins | sample TSNJ032MetaG_FD_104696 | JGI IMG/M metagenome (GOLD analysis project Ga0153948, IMG submission 104696) | Attine ant fungus gardens microbial communities from New Jersey, USA - TSNJ032 MetaG | ecosystem: Host-associated > Fungi > Mycelium > Unclassified | place: USA: New Jersey, Wharton State...
ATGAACACCTCATTAATCCCTTTGGTTTAGAACTATTCTAACTGTTGTTTTCTACATAAAATAATGTATATACATAAAGTGCGCTATAAATATTCTAAAGTTGTCCAAAAAGTGTTCCATAATACAAGACATTGTGATAATCTTATAAAGAAAGAAATGGGCAAAAGGTGGTTCGAAGGCTGTCTGCGACACGCCCCATTGATGAAATTACTGCTCTCAAACTCAATAAACAAGGGTTTGAGAGCTTTTTTTGAACTCAATTCACCTTGTTTTTATAACTAAAATTACACATTAATGATTTTGTGTAGTTTTGATTACAAAAGCATTCCATAATTTTTAGAAACGCAGTATAATAATAGTGGTAATATAAACATGAGAAATAATATAAAATAATGTAGGGAAGATGAAGGCATAACACAAGAGGAGTATGCTGATAGATTTGGAATAGCTAGAAAAACATTATCTGAAATAGAAAACGGTAAATCTATTCCTAATTTAGATTAGCATTTAAAATATCTAATTATCATAGCTTGTTCGTTGAAGAAATGTTTGAAAATAAGTATAGATAGAGCAAAATCGGTACTAGCATTCGATTTTGAAGAACGAAGAAGAAATATATTTGATAATTGGTTAAAAGAAATGATTATATATTAGAAAAAGAAGTAAGTTAATAAAATTGTAGAACTCTTTTCAGATGATTGTGATTATTATGAAACTCCTTTCGAAAAATTAGATGATAAATCTGCAATAACAGTAGCTTGGCATGATATAGATAATAATAAAATTAAAAGTTTAAATTATAAGATAATTGGTATGCAATATAATAGTTGTGTTGCGAGAGTCGTTTTAGAAGAAACAAATGGAAGAATTATTGATATGATTTATGCCTTTGAGTTAAATAAAGATAATATTTGTACCAAATTTACTCAATGGTATAACGTAAATGAAAGGATTTAAAGATTATGATGAATATAAACGTTTCAAGGGTGAAAATAATAGTTACAACGCCAGTCGAAAATGCTGATGAAATAAGACAAGCGTTAGGTGATGCTGGGGCTGGAATAATTGGAAATTACACACATTGCACTATATCTACTGAATGTATTGGCACATTTAAAGGTAATGATGAAAGCAATCCTTTTATTGGAACAAAGAATCAACTCGAATTAGCAAAAGAAGTGAAAATTGAAGTTCAATGCGAAATTCAAAAAGTAAAATCGGTTTTACAAAAATTAAGAGAAGTTCATCCGTATGAAGAGCCTGCAATTGATATAGTTCCTTTAATAGATGAAAAACATTTACAATAAAAAATGAAAGGATAAAATATAATATGGACAATATTTTGTTAGATTTTAAACCAGTTATTCAAAATAAAGAGTTAGTTCCAACAAAGATATTTGAAATTGTTAGTAATTGGAATGGAGAGGAAGACAAGACAGAATTTTTAGTTGCTGAAATTGATCCAGAATTTGCGGGCGGTATTGAGTTATGCGAAAAATATAATGTTGACCCAAAATATGGTGCTAATTGTTTAGTTGTTGATGGAATAAGAGGAGATTCTCATACCTATGCTATATTACTAGTTCCGGTTGGTTACAAATATAATATGTCGTATGTAGTTCGAAAAGAGTTAAATGCTAGAATGGTATCGGTTGCACCACTAGATTATGTATTAGAGAAATCAGGCATGGAATATGGAAGTATTACTCCTATAGGACTTCCTGAAGAATGGGATTTATTTATAGATCCGTTAGTATTAGAAAATGAACGCATCATCATTGGTGGTGGATATAAAAAATCGAAATTATCAATACCAAGTAAAGCATTACTATCGTTACCAAATGCTAAAGTACTTGAAGGATTAGCAAAACTATAATAAAAAGATAATATTTATAATTAAAGGAGAATACGTTACAAAAGATAAGAAAGCATTTTATTAAAATTATGAAAGGAAAATATATATGGATTTGCAAGAACTAAACAAAGAATATTCAAAATTACAGAACAAATATGGTGCAAAAGAATTAGATGCTATATGTAATGGTGGTTGTGAAAATAAACCAGATATTTGCTTTGTTTTTATGAACCCAACTGGCAAAAATATTGCTTCATTAAAAGAGTGGAAAGGGATAAAATCGCCCTGGATAGGCACTAAAAATATTTGGGACTTATTTTTTGCTTTAAATTTATTAGATAAGGATATTTATAATAAAATAAAATATATAAAAGGTATTGAATGGACAGAACAATTTGCTGAACAAGTTTATAACAATATTTCTGATAATAAATGTTATATAACTAACTTAGGTAAATGCACTCAAGTTGACGCAAGAGAATTGCCCGACAGTGTTTATAAACAATATTTAGATTTATTCTTAAAAGAAATAGAAATTGTAAAACCCAAAATTATAGTTTTATTTGGTAATCAAGTAAGTTCAATAGTCCTTAATGAAAAAATATCAGTATCACAATGTAGAAAAAAGAAATTTGAAAAGGAAATAAATTCAAATATATACAACTTTTATTCACTATATTATCCAGTAGGAAATGGACGATTTAATATTGATAAAACAATTGAAGATTTAAAGTGGATAATTGAAAATGAAATTAAAGTTGATGTAAAACAATAATAGTAAAAGAAATAGACACACTAGATTATTTAACAATATCAAAGTTGCCAGCTAGTTATTATCTGAAAAAATTAATGAAAGGCAGTATGAAATGAATAATAAAACCAATATATCCGAAAATTATTATGAATTTATAAAAAACAAAATTATATCTAAATTTAAAAGTCCAGTGAGTGCAGTATTTCCTAAATATGAAGAATCAATGTTAAATATAACAAAAAAGAAAAGTAATAATTATGCCGAGATATTAACCTACATTGATAGCCAAAATTCTTATGGTGCTATGATTAGAACCCAAGTTAAAATAACATTAGATGAAAATTTTAATTTTCTATCTGTAAAAATAAAAGAACATATAAGTTTATTTTGGATACCATTCTCTATCAAATAAATGCTAAAAAGATTTGTATTCAGAATATATAAAGAATAGAATTAAGTTGTAAAGAAAGTGGAAAACATGAATTATTATATATAATTTAAGGATTTTTGATTAAAGAAATAATCTTTCTATTTTACATAATTGAATTATAAGAATATAGATTTTAATGATATAATTTTATTAGGTGATTTAATGAATATTAAAAATATAATATTTGATGTGGGTGGAGTTCTTGCAGATCCAAAAAGTGGACATTGGTTTATTACTAATAATTTTTTTAGTATTGTTGATAAAGAAATAATTGAAGAATCAAAACTTGCTAATAGTTTGAAAAAAAATCTTTATCTTCAAACCCAAAAACCTAAAACAGAATTAGAAGAACATAAAATGTTTTCTGATTACTATTACAAAGTTTTAAAAGATATCGAGTATCCTAATCTTACAAAAGATATAGCTGATAAAATAGCAGATGATTGTGTTTACAACGATGAAAAGTTTATTTTTTATGATGATGTTAAATTATCTTTAGAAAAATTATCTAAAGATCACGATTTGTATATTATTTCTAATGGTTGGCCTTCATCTTTAAGAGTAATAAAAAATGTTGGAATAGATAAATACTTTAAAGGAATTATGATTTCATCAATGTTTAATAAAACAAAAGAAGAAACATTATTTGATTTATTTTTAGAAAAATATAATATTAATCCAAAAGAATCAATTTTTATTGATGATAGAAGACATATTTTAACAAAAGCAAATGAATATGGATTTAAATTACTTTTAATGGATAGAAAAAATAAATATGATAAAAGCGACTTTAAAATTATAAATTCTTTAAAAGAACTTGATAATATCAAGATGAATATAGGTGATTTATGAAAACAACTTTATATTTAATAAGACATTCTGGGCCAACTATTAAAACAAATTTAGTTATGACAGATAATGATTTTCAAGTGACAAATGAAAAATATGTACTTTCTTCTTTAGCAGAAGATAAAGCAAAGAGTTTATTAGAATTAGAAGAATTACAAAATATTGATTATTTAATTTCAAGTCATTATGTTAGAGCAGTTGCTACTGCAAAGTATATATCTGAAAGAAATAATATTGATTTAAATATAAGCTCAGATTTTGGAGAAAGAAAAGTTGGCATAGAAAAATATGAAGATATGCCAGAAGGATATTATGCTAAACAAAAAGATAATTCAATCTATAAAATTGGAATTGGTGAAAATCAAATAGAAGTAAGAGAAAGAATGACTAAAGCTGTTAATAAATTAATCGAGCAACATAGAGGGAAAAAAATTGCCGTAGTCACTCATAGTACTGCAATAAGTTTTTTCTTGACAAACTGGTGTGAATTGATAAAAGAAGAAGATTATTATTTATTAAAATATAAAAATAAAATTATTACAAAAGGAAAAATGAATTCTCCAGAAGTCTTTGAGTTAAACTTTATTGATTCAAATTTATACAATATTAAAGTGTTGAATATTAATAATAATTATTAGAGCTTATTAAAGAATACAAATCAATTTGAATTTAGTATAAATACAATTTGCTATAATCTTGTTTTTCAGTTAAAATAATACCAACTTAAGTATGAAATATTTTATGAAATACGCAATTATACGGAACGGAAAAGTTGCTGATAAAGATTATGAATTTGCCAAAAAAATAATTGATGAAAATATAGATGGTAACATATTACTGAAAGATTAAAACCTTGAATGAACTAGTCAATATCATTACTTAAATGAGAATACCTTATCTATTTAAAAAGACACAATAATAAAAGAAAAATAAATAAAATATACAATTATTTTGCGATGTATAAACTGAATATAGAAAGTTTAAATAAAAACGGAACTGTTACGAAATTAATTACTTAATTTTATAACAGTTCCGTTTTTTCTCACAGCAAAAAAAGTCTAGATAGACTTTTTTATTATTTTGAAATTTATTTTGTTTCATTATTAAATTCTGCCGAAGCAATTAATACAGAGTGCATTCTTTGATATATTTCATTTTTATATTTTTGAATAGAATTTTGTATATGTTCAACTGCCTCTTCATGGTCTTCAAAGTTGATATCATTGTTTTTAATCTCTTTTCGTTTTACTAATAAAATCGCTGCTTGAGTTGAAATAATATCACATAAATATCTTATTTGCTCTTTGTTGAATTTAGGGTTTTGTGGATTAAGCTCTTTCATTTCTCCCATTATTTTAACATTTATTGGATTTTGGCTATTAATAATTATCTTCTGTGTATGCGGATGATAATATGCTTGATGAGGGAGTGTATTAGGTTCCAGTTCTAACCCTGATATCAATCCACCGCCAAGATTATCATTTTTAGATGATTCTATTAAAGTGATTTTTACTGTAGTGCTTAATTCTTTATATAGTGCTTTGGCAGAAAAGATTTCATTAGCTTCTCCGCCTGATAAAACAACATTAATCATTCCTATTGTATCGTTTAGTAAGCTAGAAGATTTAAAAATTAAAATTTCTTTGTCTATATGCAACCCTTCACAACTAATTTTAATCTCTGATTCTAATGGTACTATATCTGAGTCTATATACAATTTTGCAATGTGAGGTTTATCATATGTTAATACTAGTTCTTTCGGATAAAACTCTAAACCGTTTTCAGGATAATGAATTTCAACATCAACTACTTCAACTGCTACGGTAGCAATTCTCGAGTCAATAATTGCTGTAATAATTACAAGTTCACTAGTATTCTCCAAAGCTTTAATCAATATACTTTTTGTTACTAACCCGTTATCCGATTCTTCCCTTGAATACGTTATTGCGCTCGGCGAAACTTCAATGAAGTCGTTTTCTTCACATATTATTTGAATTGTGTCTTCTGAGGATATGATTTCGTCATTTATAAATAGTTTTAAATCATACTGTTTACCTTTAGTTATAGTTACGACAGATCTGGCAAATTTGATTCCTTCAACAGGTGGTGTAAAACCTTTTAAATCTCCACCATGAATAGTATCTTTTAATTCTGTTTGAAGATATTTGTTTAATTCTTTTAAGGCGTCATTAAACTTTTTGTTATTTGTTATATCGGTTGTTTGAATATTTTTGCAAATTTCCTTTAAAACTGCATCAATTATAGGAGAAATAGTTTTATTTAAACATAAGTAGAAGGTATTTTTAGTGTCGAACCCAGTTCTGTTGTCACTGATAATGGCAGTTTCTTTAAAATTTAAGTATTCATAACATAAATTATATAGTCCAAATATTAACAATTCCCCAGATACATTCTGTGCAGCAGCATTATTTTGAAAATCAAACATGGTATTATCAAAAACACAGTTGTTCTCATCTATAACAATAATGTTAGTACCATCTGTTTTTTTATTTTCATTAAGATACAGCTTTAATTTGCATCTAATTCGTTTTCCTTCAAAGTTCATGCTAAAGTTTTCTTCCGCAATTAGAGAGTCTTCTTTAAATTGAAATTCAGCAGATGATAAAATTGTTTCATTTGCTTCGTTGTCAATATATACAACTTTTCTATCATTTTGGTTAAGAAGATATCTAAATGATGGATATTTAGATATTGATTCCGCTAAGTTATTTTTAATTTTTTTATTGAATTTAACTGTACTTGGAATTCCAAAGGAAATTTTTGTTCCGTTTTCGATTATTTTTAAACTGTTGCGATAATCATTTAATCTAGTTGATGATAAGTTTAATTCTTCTGTATCAATTTCCGGGTTCAATTCGTCGTCCATGTTATATTTAAGTTTGCTAATTCGACCGTCTTTTATAGATTCAATACAAGCAGTTCTTTTTTCAGTTGATGCCCCTTGTAATACATCTGACGCTCCTTGCCCAAAAATACCTCTAGTGCGGTGTTCTATTCCGCTAGCATTATCATCTGCGTACATACCAAAAATCTTTTCTAAATTTTCTAAGGTCATTCCTTCCGCATTATCTGTAACAGTTATTGTGTAGTTTTCACCTTCTGAATCTCTACTTCTTCTTTCCTTTTGAAGCTCAATATATATAATGTTGTCATGTTCTGAATCGATTCCTTTAGTTTTTCGTCTTCTATAGCTATCATCAGCATTAGTAACTAATTCAGCTATATATCTTAAAATATCATCACCCAATGCATTTTTTAGATCCCTTTTTTTCTTTCTAAGTGCAGTCTTTACTTTTATAGTAGTCATTTTTCACTTCTTTCTTAGAGTTTTTCTAATATTTTCTCAATGAAAATAATACATTCTTTATTATCCAGTTCTTTTGCATAGTTTAATATATCATTTAGATTCTTCTTTATTGTTTTAACTTGAGTATATGGTGTAACTTTAAAAAACTCCCATATGTACATAATATCGATTTTATTTGTTTCTAGATATTTTCCGTAGCCTTCTCCAGAAATAAATAGAGAATAGTCTTTGGAAAAACCTTTCTTATGAGAATCTATAATTGGTACTTTAATTGTTGTGTCTATCTTAGTATTATATATTATAGCTTCGGTTTCTTCTGCGAAAAATCTTCCCGATTTTGTAAGAGAAAAACCTTCTTTTGTTGAGCCCGTAATATATGATGCTCCTTTTTTCACATACTTTAAATGCATATATGTTCTGTTAAGCCTATCAACTGATGGGAACTCTTTAAATTCTTCGTCGCAGCAAAATTTATCAGGAAAGATTTTAAATGTTGCAATGCATAAATAGTTAAAAGTTAGTGGAACGTTATTTCTTTCTAACACTAGTGCTACATATAACATTAATTTTTCATGACTCGATATATCTTTATATTTCGAGTAGTCGATTTTTTCTAATCCATTGATAATGTTTCTATATCCCATTTGTTTTCACCTATAACTTAAACCTTTCTTTTTCTGAACTTAAAGTAAATCTAATCTTTGTGTTTTTAAGCTCGTTTTCAATAACCAAGAATATTTTTTTTATATCGTCCTCAGTATATGAGTAATTATTTTTATTTGAGCAATTTCCTAACAATCTTAATTGTTCTAGTATTCTATTTGTTCTTTTTTCTGCTATTCTAACAAATCTATCGTGTTTTTCATTCATATAAGTACCTCCAATATGCACATACAATAACATGATTTTCAGTTTATGTCAAATATATATACTATATTTTCGAAATATAGTATATAAAAATAATTTAAGAGAAATAAAATGCAAATTAAAAACGCTGTGCTTGTCTATGCTTAGCGTTTAACCAATTATTCTTTAAGTTTCCTAAAAAGTAATCTTCGTTCATCAATATAGATAATCACTTAAAATTTCTTCTAAATATGTATTATTAATCCAAAAACAATGTTTTGTATATTTTGTAGCATTTGTGTTTTTATCGGGTATTGGTAATCTATATGTATCCTTTGAATTTTGTGCATGTGGTCGTACATGGCAAAACTTATTATTTTTCATTCCAGGGAAATTAGTAATTCGCTTCCCATTTACGATATCTTTAACAATATTTCCCTTTAAAATTACATTTTTAGTTTCTAACCACATTTTTTTAACACTGGATTCAATTATCATCTCAGGCATATTCCATAATTTAATACCCTTGAATATATAATCGTCACCATTCTCTTTAAATATAAAGAACATATATTTTGTTGTTTCTAGTTCTTCTTTCAGTTCAGAATTTTCCCAATTTTGCTCAATAATTTCTGTATATTTAAATGCAGGAAATGGCATAGATTCTTTAATTCTGCCGTTTTTTTGAACTCTTATTGTTCTAGGAACAATATTCGCTTTTAAAAATTCGTCTGTTTGACCTAATTTACTATTTATTCCAAACATTCTAGAGATTATCATACTATTAACACTTTTGGCTGTAGAATTAATATTAAAAGAAGCCATTAGTTCTTTTTGTGTTTTCCCTTCATACTGTTTAATAATATTTTCTACATATTGAGTGAATGAAATATTTACATTATCAAGTATTTTTTCTACATCTTCATAACCACCAATATGTTTTCTTACTAGTTGAGTCATATATGATATTTTTAAACAAAATGCTCTTTGCATAGCTTCAATTGGAGAGAAAGGTTGCTTTCTTGTAGATTTTGAATTTGCTCCTTTTGTACATGCTCCCAAATACATAGTATCAGCTTCAGATAACTCATGTGCTTTTCCGTCTTTAATTTTATTAATGATTATATTCCAGTCATCAATTATTATGTTTAAATCTTCCTCCGGAAAAGTGAAAAGTAATTGATGTGTAATTTTGAAATCATTTTTTTGTTTACCTTCTTCGTTTAAATACCAAACAATTTGAATTTTTTTGTTTTTATAATAAAAATGGCTACTGTAAAAATCATTTTTATACTCATCCATATAATTAATAATATTTAAAACCAGTCTCTCTTTTGCAGATAAAGTTTTATTTTTGTTTACTTTATATGGTGTCACTTTTAATTCAATTCCAGCATCTAAAAAATCTGGTTCAGAAAAAGGATTGATTTCATATTCATAAACGTCGGTTTCAATGATATGTCCAAAAGACCCTTTTTTATATGTCTTAACTTCATAATTATTTATTTCCCCAAAGGTTTTCCCAATTAGATTATCAGCAATCAGTTGTACTTCTATTTCTGAATACTTTTTCTTTTCCATATTTTTCACCTTTCGATCTTGTTTTTTGAGCAAAAATATATTAAAATAGAATAAGTTAATCTTTTTTCTAATTTAATATATAATTTATTTAGTAAAGGTTGATCTGTATTAATAAATATATTATAATACATTTAGGGCTTAATAACAACAAAGGAGAAGATATATGATGGAAAAAACAGTAGTTGAACTATTTGCTGGTGTCGGTGGTTTTAGATGTGGTTTAAACAATGTTGAATTGAAAAATGATAAAACTATTGAAAAAGGAGATTGGAAATTTGTTTGGACAAATCAATGGGAACCGTCTACAAAATCACAAGAAGCCTTTAATTGTTATACAAAAAGATTTGAATCAGATGAAACAGCAAGTAATGAAGATATTCATACTGTTAATAAAAAAAGCATACCTAATCATACATTGCTTGTAGGTGGATTTCCATGTCAAGACTATTCTGTTGCAAGGACTCTTTCTAATGGAAAAGGAATTGAAGGAAAAAAAGGGGTTCTTTGGTGGGATATTGCAGAAATATTAAAAATTAAAAAACCTCCATTTGTGTTGCTTGAGAATGTCGATCGATTATTACTATCTCCAGCAAGCCAACGAGGTAGAGATTTTGGAATCATTTTAAGAAGTTTTCATGATAATGGATATGCTGTTGAATGGCGAGTAATAAATGCAGGAGATTATGGACTTCCTCAAAAGAGAAGAAGAACATTTATTTTTGCTTATCACAAAACTACAAATTATTATAAAACATTAAAGAAATCTAAATTAAAAGATATAGTGTTTAGAAAAGGATTATTTATAAAACAGTTTCCTATTTTAACAGATGAAATAAGTTTTAATACATCAAATATTTCAAAAGATAGCTATGTTGATTTAATTGAAGTAAATAATAAATTCAAGATGCAGTTTCATAATGCAGGAGTTATGATTAATGGAGAAATATATACATCAAAGGTTACGAAGGATTGCGATTCTATATTCTCATTAAAGAATATTATTGAAAAAGAGAAAGTTGACAAAAAATATTTTTTGTCAACTGATGCGATAGAGAAATTTAAGATATTAAAAGGTGCAAAAAAAATACCAAGAAAAAAGCCTAATGGTGAAATATATAATTACTCAGAAGGAGCTATGGCTTTTCCTGATAATTTAGATTCTCCTGCAAGAACCATGCTTACAAGTGAAAGTAGTATTAATAGAAGTACTCATGTTGTTGAAGATAACTTGACTAAAAAACTACGACTAATTACACCGATTGAAGCAGAAAGAATTAACGGATTTCCTGATAATTGGACAAATACAGGAATGACAGACAAAAGAAGATATTTCATGATGGGGAATGCATTGGTTGTTGGAATTATTAAAAAATTAGGAAATGATATATCAGCAATTATTGAAAACGAAGAATAAAAACATGCTAGAAATTCTATTTTTAGTGTTTTTTTTTGATAGTTAGTTGTTAGTGGGAAACATGTTAAAACTTTATATTAGAACTTTATTGCAGCAGAAAAAAGTAATTTGAACGAAGAATTAGATATATTGATTTCAATTTAGAATCTGTAACAACAAATAAATCTAAAGAAAAAACCGAAAAAACAAGAAAATTTTAGAAAAATTTAGGAAAGCTTTAAAAATAATTAAGCTAAAAAAACAAAACAATTATTCTTATTTTACTTTTATGAATTTAATATCATCATAAATAGGACATTCCATAAGATGATCATTAACCATACCTACTGCCTGCATAAAAGAATAGATTATAGTTGAACCAACAAACTTGAAGCCTAATTTCTTAAGATCTTTACTCATCTTATCAGAAATAGCTGTAGTTATTGGCATCTCTTCAAATCCTTTATAATGACCTACAATCGGTTTAAAGTCCACGTATTTCCAAAGCATATTACTAAATGAGCCATGCGTTTCCATAATCTCTAAAAATAATTTTGCATTTATAATAACAGAATTGATTTTTAAGCGATTCCTAATTATTCCTTCATTTAGCATAAGCTCCTCTACTTTGGCTTCATTATAAAGAGCAATCTTCTTAGGATCAAATCCATCAAATGCTTTTCTATAACTTTCTCTTTTTTTAAGTACGGTTATCCACGAAAGTCCAGCTTGCATCCCTTCTAGAACTAACATCTCAAATAGCTTATAATCGTCATATATAGGACGTCCCCATTCGTTGTCATGATATTCTTCATAGATTGGAATTCCAGTTCCAAAACATCTAAATTTCTCACTCATATTTCTTCTCCTTAATTTATTTTATTAATTTTTCATATCCATAAAAATATAAATCTCTTCATCCAAGCTTAACTTTCGCTTCCATTTATAATTATTAAATTTATTATATCAGAAAAAGGAAAAAGGAAAAAATAAAAATTAAACTATTCTAAACTCTCCAACTTTTAAGAAAACATTTTTAAGCATTACAATAAATTTATTAGTAAACATATTATAAATTGGAGGGATAATATGTTTACTAAACAAGAAATTATTAATGCAACACGAATATTGGGAATTACTTTTGATAAATTTACCTTAAATGATTTGATAACAGGAATAAATATAGAATTAGAACACGGATTAATAAATCCTAAAACAAATGTAACTAACAATGATTTAATATTAACAATGAAAATAGCTTTAGCGCATTTAAATGAATTTCCAAATTATTATAATAAAGAATATGGATTACCAACGTTTGAAGAATATTTAAAAAGAATGAACCTTTTATAAAAAAAGTCAGCAAAAATAATATTTGCTGACTTTTTCATTTTTCTGTATAAAAAGAGAAAAAGATTTTTTTCTAAAACATTGGAAAAAACTCTCCTTAACAATCTGTTGAACTTTTAAATTTAAATTTATTTATGTCAAACCTCCAGCTAATTCAAATATTTTATTAGTCAATAGTTCATAATTATTTATTCATTTCTTTTTTATCTGTTAAAACAAATAGATAAAGTTTTTATGTTTTTATTACAATTCTTATATTAATAAATACTAAAACAACTTTAAATTAGTGTCAAAAATCAAAAGATATAAAATAATATAAAATTCGATCCACTTAATTACTTAAATTTGTTATCAAATTATGTTAAAATAAGACTGTTGAGAAATATAAATTAGTTTTTATAAGAATGGAGTAAACTATGAAGGAAGTTAAAGAAAAAATATTAGAATTTAATCAAGAAAGAGATTGGGATCAATTTCATTCTCCAGAAAATTTAGCAAAATCTATTTCTATTGAAGCAGGAGAATTACTAGAATGCTTTCAATGGAATAGTAAATATGATCATAAAGAAGTTTGCTCAGAATTAGCAGATATAGTTAATTATTGCATTTTATTATCTGATAAAATAAATGTAGACTTAGAAGAAATTATTTTAGAAAAATTAGAAAAGAATAGAGCAAAATATCCTATTGATAAAGCAAAAGGAGTAAGCACAAAATACACTAAACTAAATAAGGAGTAAAATATGCTAGTATATGAAGGAATTAAAAATGATTTTTTAGATGATGTTTTAACAGATAAAATTACTAATAAAATTTATGATATTCCAGAATATATTTTAAAATGAGTTGGAACTTGGGCAATTGATCAAGATTCAATTAACGAAGCTATTAGTGAAGATATAAGATATGAGAATGATGAAATAATAACAGATTATACTAAAAGAGCCAAAACAAGATCAATCTTTAAAGGGAATAAAATTAATGGCGAAAAATAGTGAAGATAAAGCAAATGAACTTTAATTAGTATCGGCTTTTTTTCTTCATCTTATAAATTCATAAAATAATCTATTACAGTATAAAAAAAGTTAAAAATATATTTTAACTAATTAAATTTTAAATTCAATTTTATACATATCAGCCCACAAGTCAAATTGATATAAATAAGCCAGTAATTGAGGACCTGTCATTAATTGCCCAAACCAAGGAGTTTTAAAACTCTCCCCTTTTGTCTCAATTAATTCCTTTATTTTATCCATATTAAACAACCTGTAGATAACAGAATCTTTATTATCTAATCTTTCATTTAACAGATTAGCAACGATATCAGCATAAAAAGGATCATGTGTTTTTGGATATGGATTTTTTTTACGATACAATACTTCTTCTAGCAACTTATCTTTAAATGCTTCTCTTAATAATCCTTTTTCTTGATTCTTATAATATTTATATTCCCAAGGAACATTCCACAGATATTCAATAAGATGATGATCAGAAAACGGAACCCTAGCTTCTAAGTTTGCCCGCATTGTCATTCGATCTTTACGCTCCAATAAGGTTGGCATAAACCACGTCATATTTAAATAAATTAAATTTTTATAGTGCTGTTCTTTTTTATCCTTGCAAATCGGTACTTCTTTTAATGTCTTCTCATAATGTTTTTTACTAAAAGCTTCTAAATCCATTTTCTTCTTTAAATCATCATTTAATAAATTATATCTTTCATCTAAATTATTAATCCAAGGAAAATTATCTCTTTTACTTAATTCATCTTTATAAAACCACGGATATCCACCAAATATTTCATCCGCACATTCTCCGCTCAATACAACTTTTTCTTCTTTTCTTATTTCTTTACTAAACCAGTACAAAGAAGAATCAATATCAGCCATTCCTGGTAAATCTTTAGCTAAAACTGCTTCTTTTAAAGTATTAGCTAATTCTTTTTGGTTTATTATTTTATATTGATGTCTTGTTTTAAATTTTTCACACATTAAATTTATATAATAATTATCTAAAGAAACTTGATAACTATTTTGTTTAAAAAATTTCTCATTATCTTTATAATCAATTGAATAAGTATTCAATTTTTTATTGCTTTCTGATAATTGTTCCGCGACCACGGCTGTGATAATACTAGAATCTAAACCCCCACTTAAAAGAGTAGCAATACCAACATCAGATGCCATTTGTCTTTGAATTGCCCCTTCTACAAGTTTTCTTACCTTAGCA
>Ga0153948_1001050_pt1 | contig 14603 bp, 13 predicted proteins | sample TSNJ032MetaG_FD_104696 | JGI IMG/M metagenome (GOLD analysis project Ga0153948, IMG submission 104696) | Attine ant fungus gardens microbial communities from New Jersey, USA - TSNJ032 MetaG | ecosystem: Host-associated > Fungi > Mycelium > Unclassified | place: USA: New Jersey, Wharton State...
ACTAAACTGTCAATCTCCACAGGCAAACCTGACGCAATTGATTTGTTCGCCGCCACTCCGGTCAAAATCGACATCGCTCCATCAACATGAGAGGCAGCCCGATGGAAGGGATCCTGCTCCGGATTCCCAAATATATCATTCAGCAGCAGCGGATCTCCACCACCATGTCCGCCGACACCTTCGATTACTTCTGCTTCATAAGGTTTTCCAAACATCGGATAAATCATCAGGGTCTTTCCTGTCAATGCGCCCTCGTCTTCTTTGTCACCACCGGCATTAATGTAAGATTTTTCCACTACCTTCATTTCGATTCTCCCCTTGCTTCCATTAAATACTACATGGAAGCCCTCCCATGGCATATAAGCATTTAACGAATAGGTTAAAATTGTCCCACTCTTATATTTTACCGTTACTCCCATCGTGTCCTCTATGGAAATATCATCAGCAAACACACTGCGATCACGGATATAACCGCTATCTGCTTCTGCATTTAAGTACAACTCCCGCAATTCATCATTACTCTCTAAATCAATCGCAAACGGATCATTTTTCGCAGCTTCACTTCCATAGCAACGATAGTAGAAATTCGTTTCTCCTCTTTTTTCCGCATTCTTCATTCCGTAAAAATTCAAATCACCAAATGCAAATACCGTTTTCGGGATACTGTCAATCCAGAAATTCACCAGATCAAAGTGGTGCGTTGATTTATGGACCAGAAGACCGCCGCTGTTATATTTATTTCGATGCCATCGCCGGAAATAGTCAGCCCCATGCTGGGTGTTGAGCAGCCATTCAAAATGGACAGAGAAGACATCTCCGATTACATCATCACGAATCAATTCCCTCACCTTGGTATTGTGGGGTGCATAACGGTAATTAAAGGTAATCCGGAGTTTTTTACCGGTTCTTTTCTGGGTATCGATAATCGCCTGAGCTTTCTCCGCATCAATTGTCATTGGCTTCTCGGATATCACGTCATATCCTTTTTCCATGGCACGGATAATATAATCATGATGGGTGCGATCCACGCTGGTAACAATAACCGCATCAGGCCTGATCTCATCCAGCATCTTTTCAAATTCCGTATAATGAAAGGTCGGTACCGGCGCTGCTCCATGGCGTTCTGAAATAATTTTGTTGGCATAGTTCATCCTGGTCTGTGAAATATCACAGAAGGCTGCCATCTCACTGGTCTCTTTAAAGGTTGTCACCACCGCTTCATAAAAAAATCTGGCCCGTCCACCTGTTCCCACTTGTGCATAACGTTTCTTAATCATAACTTATCTCCTTTTTCTGTTAAATTTATTTGTACTTGCAATACCCCTGTACCGGAAAGCTTTCTGCTTAGAGAATCCGGTCCATGTGTTCCTACATATAATGTATATCTCATTCCGCCTGACTGACGGACTCCCTGCTCATCCACGACGGTAAATGTATCTCCGGAAAGCATAATTTCTGTATTCCGGCACGTACCAGCTGGAAAAAGCATGCTTCGGTATCCGCAAAGAAACGGATGTCGGGAGGCATGTTGCGAATCCTCATTTTGACAGTAAATCTGGATCACTTCATGAGTATCCATATCCCCGATGTTTTCTGCTTCTACGGTCATTACCTTGCGAACCCGGTCAAATACTGCCTGCCTGCAGATCACCTTCCCATAGGTAAGCCCATAACCAAACGGATACAGCGGCTCCTGCTCCAGATACCGGTAAGTTCTGTTTTTCATAGAGTAATCAGTAAAGTCAGGAAGCCTATTTTCCGGTCCATAAAATGTAATCGGCAGTTTCCCTGACGGAGATACATCTCCAAATAATACCTTGGCTGCCGCCTTTCCTCCTCTGGCTCCCGGATACCAGGTCATAAGTACTGCGGCACTCTGCTCCGTATAAGCACTGATATCCATGCTGCTCCCGGCCATCAGGCAGATCACCACCGGTTTTCCGGTGGAAAGAACTGCTTCTGTCAGCTTCCTCTGCACCATGGGAAGCAGCAGATCCGGTTTATCTCCTCCGGCAGATTCCCCGGTGCTGATATGATGCGCTTCTCCTTCGATACTTTCATCCAGTCCGACGCAGAGAATCACCACATCACTGTTCTTGGCAACTGCCAGTGCTTCGCTGAGCCGGTCGCTCGGAGCAGCCAGCCGTTCTGTACGGTCTCGCCACAGCTCACATCCGTTGGAATATAAAACCTGTATCGCTTCGCCTGCTGCCTCTGCAATTCCTTCCAGCATGGTAATGTGACGTCCCGGTGTTCCATGATAATTCCCAAGAAGAACAGACCGGGAATCTGCATTTGGACCAACCACTCCGATCGTCTTCAACTGCTTCTTTTTTAACGGAAGAATTCCATTATTTTTAAGCAGCACCATACTTCTCTGTGCTGCCCGCTCATTAAATTGTTGATGTTCCCGGCAGTCAACCAAGGTATACGGCAAATTATCCCACGGCGTTTTGACTTCATCCAGGCAACCAAGCAGAATTCTTGTGGTAAGTGCCCTGATGCAGGCAGTCTTTATCTCCTGCTCTGATATCAATCCTTTATCCAGTGCTTTTAAAAGATACAGGTAAGTATTTCCACAATTCACATCACATCCGGCTTTCAATGCCAATGCTGCACTTTCTGTCATATCCCTTGTTATGCCGTGATGCTCATGAAAATCTCTTAACGCAAAACAGTCTGATACGTAATACCCCGCAAATCCCCATTTTCTACGCAGAAGTTTTGTTATCAGAAAAAAGCTTCCGCAGCATGGTTCACCATTCAACCGGTTATATCCTCCCATAGTACCCTCTGCCTCACCTTCGGTAATACATCGCTCAAAAGCAGGAAGATAACTTTCAGTCAAATCCTTTGCTGTCGGTTCTACATTGATCTCATGGCGGAGTTCTTCAGGCCCGGAATGAACCGCCAGGTGCTTTACACAGGCCGCTGTCTTTAAATAGCATTTATCATCCCCCTGCAGTCCTTTGATAAATGCCACCCCCATAGTTCCGGTAAGATACGGATCTTCACCATAGGTTTCATGACCCCTGCCCCAGCGGGGATCCCGAAACAGATTGATATTGGGGCCCCAGATGGTCAGACCTTTGTATATCCCCGCGTCCCCTTCCTGCTGATACGCATTATATTTTGCCCGAGCTTCCACAGCGATCATCCCGGCCACCTGCCGTACCAGCTCCGTGTCAAAGGTTGCCGCCAGTCCGACTGGTACCGGAAACACGGTGGCGGTTCCGGCTCTTGCCAGACCATGAATCCCTTCATTCCACCAGTTATATGCCTTGATCCCCAGCCGCTTGATTGCCGGTGAATCATATTTTAACAGGGAAGCCATTTCTTCCGTCGTCATCTGCTCTGCCAGCTCACAAGCCCGTGTCCTGGCTTCTCTTCGATCAATCATCGATTATCTCCTTTTCCCTCCGGTTCCTCGCGATCCAGTGCCTCACAAAATGTCAAATAGGAATGATCCGGAAATGAATATTCTCCCCGGTAATTGGACGCATTGCAATGCGGATACTTCACCGGCTGATAATCCCATTGATTCTGCTCATCGTCCTGTCCATAAATGTACATCTGCCGGTAATCCCAAACAACGATCTCATCCCGGCAGTCTCCGCATAGATCAATGGCTTCACAGCACAAAACCGGATGTCCGTCATCTGGAAAAGCGACAGCCGCAATCCCGTCACCATTATACAAACCGCCCTTTTTCGGATCTGCATTCAGCAAAAACAGATCACTGCCATCTCCTTTCCAGTTCACCGGAGCCAGAATATTCCCATTCTGTTCATTCTCCATCTCCCACAGCAGGCTGCCAAAACAGTCATAGAAATAAACCACCCCCTGATGTCCCCAGAAGTTACTGACTGCCAGCTCAAATCCCTGCCGTTCAGGACAATAATTGCCGACACTGACTCTCTGTGCATGGCCGATCTTATCCCTCATCAGGATATTCCCCTGAAAATCTCCGATAAAAAAACCTTCCGTTCCTGAAACGCAGGCAAAATACCCTTTGTCAGTTCCAGCCATAAACTTGCCGGCGACAATCTCATCGGTGTGATCCGCTTTGATCGGATACGTCCAGATTTGCTTTCCTTTGTGATCCAGCAGCGTATATCCGCACAACAGCTCATCATGACCATCACCGTTGATATCAATAGCCAGAGGATAGTGTCCGGTGTTTTGCGGACTTTTGTATTTCCACAAGATATTCAAATCGGCATCCAATGCATAGATACGACAATACCGATCCTTAATCAAAATATCAGATGCCCTGTCTTTTCCTGAAAAATTAGCAATCCGGATGCCATCCGGGTTGATTCGGTCAAATGCATAGGTTTGATACGGCACTCCGAGCAGACTGTCATCCTCATCATCGCTAAGCGGAGTCTTCACCTTCTTTTTCACCTGTCCGGTAGTTCCATCTAAAATTATGATTTCAAAATTGATTCCGCATATTACTTCATCAACACCGTCCCCATCAATATCGTAGACCTGTACCGGCAAATCCGCCGATACCTTGCCAAACTTCTCCGTCTGTTCGGATGGTTCACCGCGCTGCCACAAGATCTTTCCGTCCAAATCAATCGCCGTGAGGCAGCTGATATGCGGATAAGCATCCCTGGTCACTCGCTTCTGTGCCTGCGCCAGCACGATGTGCCATTCCCCCGTTCCGGTCAGATGACCAAACCTGATCTGGCGGCTGGTTCCAAAATTACCCAGACTGATCTTTTTCCACAACTTCATTCCGGGATATGTACTTTGAACCTGAGCAATGATGTTCTTGTCCGCTCTGATTCTCTCCTGGATTTTCTTACTAACGGCTTCACTCATCATAACCTTTACTTCTGCAAACTGGGTCGGGCAGTCTGCTGTGATTCCAATCTTTCCGCCTCTCCCAACCAGCTCTTCCGAACAAAAAACAAACAATTCCTGCTCATTCAGCATACAGGTGACCTGCGCCCCTGCGCAAACTGCTTTTAATCGGTACCAACTGTCACAATCACTTTCATAGTCTGCCTCCGCCAGCTTATATACTTCCTCTTTGTGACGGTGAACCAGGGTAATTTTCCCTTTTTCCATCTGTAACACCAGTGTGTTAATGCTGTTTGCCATGCAAAATGCCAAACCTGCCACCCCTTTGCTCGAAATCCGTCTCAGGACGATCTCGCAAGTATAATCCTGCCACTGGGGTATTCCAGTCTGCAATGTTGGAAACATCCGGTGAGGACGGTTTTTCTCAATCCTCATCTGCTCCATATAATGCTGCTTTCCGTCACCGGTAATGAGCCATGTAGGGCCGGTTCCGTTATAATTATAATTACACACCTGATCAACCCAGGCACCTGCCTCCCCCTTCTGACTGACCAACTGGTATTCACCCATCGCCGAGTGATCCGGGTCATAGGGAAACTCCCCGATGGGGAAGTCGGAAAAATCATCATAAAATAGCACGATCTCTCGCTCCATTTGTTATCATCCCTTTCTGTTTTTATATTCCTGCGGAGTAACCCCGGTAATGCTTTTGAACAGCGTCGAAAAATACTGCACACTGCTGTATCCCAGCGCCGAGGATATTTCATAGATTCGCATATTGGAAGTGGTCAGCAGCTCTTTGGCTCGCTCCACCTTAACTTTCTTTACATACTCAATAAATGAGACGCCCATCTCTTCCTTAAAATAACGGCTGAAATAAGAGGGATTCATATTCATAAACTCCGCCACCTCGGTCATGGTAAAGGGCGTATCAATCTGTTCTTTCATGTAGTGAACACTCCGTTCAATCGGTGTCATGAGCTCAGGCTTCGGTGGGTTTCGGATGGATTCCAGCGCCTGCTTTGCTTCCAGAACATTCCGCAGCTTGTCCCGGGCAATCACCACCTGGTCGATCACCTCCTGCTTCAGCACCGGCTTTGTCACAAATCCGCTCACCCCCAGCTCAATTGCCTTCTTGGCATATTCAAATTCCTGATAAGCAGTGATCACAATGCACTGCAGCTGGGGCAGCTCGCTTTTTAAATATGCAATCGCCGACAATCCATCCATCTCCGGCATCCTGATATCGGTTAATAACAGATCCGCCTGATACTGTATCGCCGCTTTCATCATTTCTTTTCCATTCTCCGCCTTTGCCACCACGCAAATGTCATATTCGTGCCACGGAATGATATCCGCAATTCCATCCAGGACACTGCGCTCATCATCTGCAATAATCAACTTATACATCCGCTCTCCTCCTCCGGCAGCACAACCACCACCTTTGTCCATTCTCCATAAACGCTGTCAATGGTCAACCCGCCTTTCCCGGGATAATACATCCTGATGCGCTGGGCCACATTTGCCAGTGCAAAAAAATCATTTTCCCGGTAATCAGACTGTCCCAGCCCTTCCTGTATCCGACGCAGGCGCTCCGGCTCAATTCCGGCTCCGTTATCCCAGATTTCAAAAACCAGGAAACGATCCCGGCAATAGCCACGAATGCGAATCTGCGTATTCCTATTCTTATCTGCCGCTCCATGGGTAATTGCATTTTCCAGCAGCGGCTGAAGCATCAGATTGGGAATAAATAAAGATAAAATCTCCTCTTCAAACTCAATCTCATAATGGAACTGCGCCGGAAACCGAATCTCCTGAATCTGGGCGTAATATTTTAACTGATTAAGATTGTCAAACAGACAGATGGCGTCATTTCCAAAATTCAAACTGGTTTTATAGTAACCGGCAGTCGCATAAACCATCTGTTCCAGAGCATCATAGTTTTTCTGCTCCGTCATCCAGATCATACTGTTAAAAATGTTGTACAGAAAATGCGGCTTGATCTGGGATTGAAGCATCTTCAGCTTGCCATCCTTCAAACGTATCCGCTCCACAATCAGCTCATTTACCAGTTCCTTCGTCCGCAGAGACATGTGATTGAAATGTTTGAAAATCTCATCAAAAATATCCCGGCCGGTTCGCTCCACCTGGACGCCAAACTCGCCCTGCTCAAATTCAGTCATTGCATCCAGCAGCTGAGCGATCGGCTCTTCCACCCGCTGTCTGAAGATCCGGATAATCATGGCATAGGCAGCGATCAGGATTGCACATAGCAGCAAAGCAGCAATCACAAAGATTCCCCAATCAAAAGAAATTCCTGTCCCCGGGTAGTAAAGATAAAAGTACCAGCCGGAGTAAGACGACTGCAGATACACCGCCGTGTAAGAACGACGTCCGGAAAAAAATTGATATCGGGACTGCTTTGACTCACCGGCAGTCTTTAAATATTCCATATCATCATCTACCAGTCTGACCGCCGGAATTTCCACCGTATCACTGATGATTGCAAATCCGTCTCCCGTCTCCTGCTGCTTCATCAGCACAGAAAACACGGACTTAGGAATGTCGATACAGACAATACCGGTCTTTTCTCCTGTCACAATGGAATAAACCGGTCTTACAAAGTACACAAAACGATTCCCGTCCTGTTCTCTGGGGATGATGCCGTCACTAAAATCCATAACCCATACAGAATTATGGATGGATTCCATATAATTTTGGTAATAGCGGACGGATTCATCCTCCACCCCATAAAATACACCATTTCTGGATGTAATCAGCGTTTTTGTCGCTTCATCAAACACTCGAATCCGATAAATATTGTTGGCGCCGGCCTCTATGTTGGACAGATAGTCCATACACGTCCGGAAATAAAGATAATCCATCCGTCGAAGATTCGCCGCCTTAATACCCTGAATCTGGGAACTGGTCCAGATAGTCTCGCCAATGGATGCCGTCTCTGCCATGATCCGATCTGCATAAGTCACTGACTGCGCCAGTATCCAACGCTTGCTTTCTGCCACAACAGCAGTCTCCCTGACTGAGTAATAGGTCATAAACATCACACTGATAATGATTGCTGCCAACAGCAGCACTTTAAAGAAATAGTTGTGTAATTCTTTTTTTAACTGAAAAGCTTGTTTTTCCACACCAGATCCCCCTGAACACCGAACAGTCATAAAGGCTGCCGCATCTCTTTTGCAGCAGCCCTTTTTATAATTATTGACCATTTAATTCTTTTAATATCGTATCTCCATTAATACTGTTCCAGAAATTCCTGTAATTTTCCATTCCTTCTTCAATGCTAACGGTTCCCAGCACAACCTGGGACACTACCTCCTGCCAGGTACTGGTGATCGACGAGGCTACCTGATCATGGGAATCGGATATTCCTGACGGCACCACATATTTCGGTCCTTTGTGCTCCTGTGACAAATCCATCATTTCATTCTGGACATCCAGGGAATCTGCAATTTCAGTCGGCGGAACTACTTTTACATTGCTGAAGTCATCCAGAAATGCTTCATATAAATATGCGTACTTCGGAGCGTAGCCGGAGTTTTTAGCTTTATCCGTAGCTACTGGCATATTGTTCTCATCTAATGTATAATGCTCACCTTCAATTCCCAGGTTAAAGAATGCCGAATATACCTCCGCATCACAAACCAGTGCTTCGATCAGCACCATCGCCTCTTCCGGATTTTTACAGTCCGCAGAGACGGCAAATGCTGTCTGAACAGCTTCATTCAATCCGCCGCCGTCTCCATCAGGTCCGATAACGGCATAGATCGGAAATACATCTGAGTAAACTCCGGCAGCTTCTGACTGAGTAAGGTAATTGGTATAGTTTGTTACATAATCAATCGCACTGGCAGCTTTTTTCGTGTATACATATTCACGCATCGTTGCATTTTCGGTTGTGATAAACTCCTGAGCAATGATCCCTTCGTTATACAGGCGGCATATATATTCAAGTGCTGCCACCATCTCCGGCTCCTGGAAGCCATCCACATACACACCGGCTTCATTTTTATAGATTCCCGCATATGCCCCATAAGAATTCATGAAATACTGAAAATTATCAATCCATTTCGGGAAACTGAAAGGAATAATTCCGGTTCCCTTCAGTTTACTAAGCTCTGTGACAAACTCTTCTGTTGTCGGTGTATTGGAAAGCTGAATATTATATTCTTCCATAATATCTTTACGCATAAACAGCACTTTCACCCTTGGCTTAGTATACGGTACATGATAAACAGAGCCGTCCACCCGTAACACATCGTAGTTGTCAGCCGGAATTGCCGAAAGCCGCTCTGATTTTTGGATATAATCATCCAGTTTCAGCAGCTTTCCTCTGGATACATAATTTGGCAGCTTGGTCATAACCTGGGACAGCGCCAGTACATCCGGTATATCACCGCTGGAAATCATGGTCTCCACTTTTTCATTGTAATTTGCTACCGGCGGAATAATTGTCGTGAGCGTAACTCCGGTTTTCTCCTCCAGCATCTTCGTCACCGCCTTCTGCAGTTCTGCATCCGTACTGATGCCAAACGTATTGTCTGCACAGCTGAAGCTGAGTTTCACCGGATCCTTCGGCGCAGGAGCCGTATCTCCGGCTGTGCCGGAACTGGCTGCGGCAGTTGTACTGCCTCCTGTGCTATTGCCGCAGCCTGCAAGCGCCGATACCGCAAGCGCTGCCACAAGTGTCATTGCCCCAATTCTTCTCTTTTTGATCATAATCTTCTCCTTTAAATGCTTTATTGTGTTTTTGCTAATGATACCATCTGCTGCTATTCTTTTACACCTCCTAACATCAGTCCGCTGACAAAGTGACGCTGTACAAACGGATATATTATCAGAACCGGCAGCATTCCCAACATCATAACTGCCATTTTGATATTATTATAGACAATATTGCCATCTCCCATCGATCCGTCCCCCTGGAATACGATGGCCCGCAGCATTACCTGAAGTGTATACTTCTCATTGCTGTTGATAAACATCACAACCTCCGTATAACGATTCCAGTATCCCACAAAATAAAATAACATCACTGCCGACAGGATTGGGACAGACAGCGGGATAACAATTTTGGTCAGTACCATGATATCATTACAGCCGTCCAGCTTCGATGATTCGATGAGACTCTCCGGTATCGAGGTCATAAAGTTTTTCACAATAATCAGATTAAAGGTGGAGATTGCAAATGGCCAGATAAGTGACCAGGTGCTGTTGATCAATCCCAGAGATTTCACCAGCACATACAGCGGCATGAGTCCTGCATCAAACACCATTGTAAGCGTAACGATTCTCATAATCTGCCTTCGAAACAGCAGCTGCTTCTGTGATAAAGCATAACCAAGAGGAATTGTAAACAACATCGACAATACTGTTCCGGCTACTGCCACGTAGAGGGAATTAACAAATCCTTTCATATAGCCGCTTTTAAACACTCGCAGATAATTTTTCAAGGTTAAGGATCTTGGCCACAGCAAATATGCATTCCCCATGACATCTTTATCTTCCGCAAATGAAGTTACGATTACATTCCAAATCGGTAATATGACCACCGCACAAATGAGTGCCAATATAATAACATTGACAATACGGAACAGCATCCTGGATTTTGACTCTTTAATTTTCATTTTTTACACCTTTCGTCTGCTATAAAATAGAATCGTCCAATAATTTCTTGCTGAACTGGTTGGTTCCTAACACCAGTATCAGACTGACAATCCCAACCAGCAGACTGACAGCAGTCGAATACGCAATGTTTCCTGACAGCACGCCTTCTCGGTATGCATAGGTCTGCAGCACGTCACTCACCGAATACACCGAAGAATTATACATAACCTGTACCTGCTCAAAAATCTTCAGCACATGAGACAGATTCAGCATAAGCATGGTAATAATCGTTGACTTAATACTCGGCAGTGTGATATGCCACATCTGTTTCCATCTTCCGCACCCGTCGATAGCCGCCGCCTCATAAAGCTGTGGATCCACAGTCGAAAGCGTCGCTACATAGATGACGGCACCATACCCCATCTGACGCCAGATATAAGACACAATCAAGATCGCCCGGAACCACTTGGTACTGGCAAAGAAATATACCGGTTCCACGCCAAATGCCGCTAAAATGTTATTGACCACACCAGAAGAAGGTGACAGAATATTCGCAAATATCGCCCCAACAATAACCCAGGAAAAAAAATAAGGAATATAAATCAAAAACTGTACAGAACGCTTTGCTGTCAACGATTTTAATTCATTAATCATCAGTGCTACAATCAAGGGTATCGGAAAATAGAAGATGATATTGCACAAACTGATAATAATGGTATTTCGAAACGCATTCCAGAACACAGCTGATTGAAACAGTCTTTGAAAATTTTTTATTCCGACAAAACTGACTTTAGCCCGGAAGCCATAATCAGTAAATGCAAGAAACAGACCGCCGTATGTAAGATATTTAAATATAATAAACCACAATAACCCTGGCAATAACATGATAAACAGGTAGCGCTGTTTATATATGGTGACTCTGATATTGGTCTTTTTCTTCATCACAATCTCTCCACTTGTGCAAAATGTATTTTATTTTTCCGTGTTTATATCATATCATGTTTATTATCACTATAACATGTCTATCTTTTTACATTTTGTTCGTTATTTTTACTTGTTCTGTGTTCTGGGAGAAAAACAAAGAAGGGCCATACATATGTCCCTTCTACAGCATTTTCCTTGATTTCATTCACCAACTTAATAATCTCTGCCTGCCGCCTGCTATCAAACAGCTTCACAAAGCTCATGGGTATATCCATCGTCACTTTCTACCCTGCCACTTCCACAGCATTTTCCTTAATTTCATTCACCAACTTAATAATCTCTGCCTGCCGCTTGCTATCAAACAGCTTCACAAAGCTCATTGGTTTATCAAATGGAGGTTTCATCAGCTCTGCTACATTCTCGATATATCCATTCTGCACCACATAATCAACAATTTTCTTCACAAATACAATTTGCTGCTGGTTCAGCGATTCATCATTAATAAATTTTGAAAATACATTCCTAGCTGCTTCATGCTCTAATTTAGCAATCTTACGGATAAGCAAACCAAATGGCGTATCACCAAACTCTCTCTTGTAGTCTTCCTTATTCCCCAGTTCTTCCGTAAAGATACTTTCAAGCGCCTTATAGTCCCCAGCTTCAAGCTGCATATTATTTCTAAGTTTCCAGATTACCATATGATCTTTGTGCTGTTCTATGTAACGATTTACTTTCAACTTGTAATCTTCAAAATCATATGCTGCATCCAGCATATCGCCCTCTTTTCTTGATAAAATCGGATCAGCCAGACATGTCATGACCGGCTTCTTTCCTTCTCCCTCATCCACGGTAAGCTTAATTAAATCTCTTAATTCCACTCGCACCTTTTCAAATAGCAAAATATCATTTGCTTCCCAAAATTCATCTGTCTGAACAGACTTGATTAATGGCAATTTTTCTTTGATTTTAGGAATGATTGCCTTCTGTTCTAACGCTCCCATCAAAGTACAAATTTGATTTTTTACTTTCTTAAATCCCGGAAGTGTTTCCATTTGTGAGATAATCAAACCATACATCAAATTATCAAACCTTTTTGCATATTCATCTTTATCATCCATATCTGCTAATGGTGCTATATGACGTGACAAATCATGATTGTCCTGCTCCGAAAGACATATAAATGCTTCTTCCTTATTGAATTTCTCTACATGCCGTAACTGCATATGTAACTAAAGCCTTTAATTTATCACTATCTGAACTAGTAATAAAAGCATATGGCTGCTATCATCTACAATTTCAAATCCCGACAGATTAACTAACTCTGAATTAAGAAAATATCCATGTTTAAAAAGTAATCTTATAGCAAAGTTATGATAATTTGCAATATCTACTTTAGTTATGTATTGTTCAATATTTACAACTAAATCAGGCAATAATGTCTTAAGCGAATCTTTTATTTTCATTGCGGCATTAACGCTAAAGGTCATAGCAAGTACTTTCTTATTAGCAGGTATATGTCCAACACTTAACTCTCTTGCAATTTTACTTACCATAGCTGTTGTTTTACCGCATCCAGCTGGAGCTGTTACAATTATCTTTTTATCATCTGAAAAAATAAATTCTAGTTGCTCTTCATCACCAGAATGTTTCTTTCTTATTATCTCTTCTAATGTCATTATTTCACCTCTCTTGCAAGCTTCTCAATGATTCTTTTAAAAGCTGGAGGAATAACTGTAACATATTCTGCAAGCAATGCCGATTTAGATGCATTTTTTGTGTCTCTCAAAACGTTTAATTCCGTAGCCTTTTTATCCGTCATTATTTTTTTTTGTAATATCTCATCTATAACTATGCTATCAGAATTTGCTTGGTATTCTGGAACATTCAGGGACACTCCATATGGTCTTAAAATACCCACAAAAGCTCCTATTTTCCCAATACAATTATTGTATTTCATATAATCAGGAAGAGTAAAACTAAATCATCGCAATGGATTTTATATGAAATTCTTGATAAAGTTTCATACAATTCTCAACGCTATCCGCTCCGTCCAGTTTTACAATGCCTATTCCCAATTCATCAAAATCAATGCTCATCTTTCTTGCAAAGGCTGGCATAGCGCCATTTTCAGTATCCCCTTCTACAAAAAGTATACACTTACTAAACATCGCTTCTTTTAAATATAAAAAACTACGGAGCAAGTGTATCTAGTACATTCTTCCAGTGATTTTCACGTTCAATAATAGTTTCTACTTTTGTCTTAGTATCAAAAATTTCTAAAATGGAATATTTGAAATTATTAACAATGTAATTCTCTCCTTGATTTTTAATAATTTCTATAAATGCCTTATTGCCACCGGTTAAATAGTTAATATCAGCATACCCTGACCAACGTTGCCAAATCCCATCTGTATTCCCCGAAGCCAAACCTATATACAATTTTCCATTGTAAGTATCTGTAATTACATAAACACCTTTTACATTTGACAGTGCTTGTTTCCAACTCGGTTCATTGCTGAGATTCTAAGCATCGTTGAATCCGTATCAAATCCCGTAAATGCTCCCACATCAAAATGTTCCCACTGTTTACTTGTCATAGTTGCTTCATAATTATTTCTAACATACTCTGATGCCGAAACAAGAAACCCTGCCGTACCACAAGCCGGGTCGCAAATCGTATCATCCGGAGTTGGTTTTACTAACCGAACCATCATTTCACGAATATGCTTTGGTGTTCTAAACTGTCCATTTTGACCTGCCGTGGCAAGCTTATCCAGCATATACTCATATAAATCCCCCTGCATATCAAGACCGGTCAAATCTTTTTCATATAAGTCTTCAATACCGGTTATCATTTTCTGCAAAATCTGAGGTGTTGGAATCATAAACATTGCATTTTCCATATATCTGGAAAATGCAGTAGCATTATTGCCATTCAGAGACTTTATAAACGGGAACACTTTTTGTCCGATAATCTCAAATATTTCTCTGGCATCTTTATCTTTAAATTTACTCCAACGCATTAACTGGCCTTCGTCATCCTGGGGAAATATTTTCTCCATCTTTTCTCCTGTCAATGCTTCAAAGCTCTCATTCTCTAACTCTTTTTCATCCAAAGACCTTATAAACATCAGATATGTAATCTGTTCTATTACCGTCAATGGATTCGTAACTCCACCAGCCCACATATCGGTCCATATCTTATCAATTTTATTTTTAATTTCGCCTGTTATCAC
>Ga0153948_1001054_pt1 | contig 14579 bp, 11 predicted proteins | sample TSNJ032MetaG_FD_104696 | JGI IMG/M metagenome (GOLD analysis project Ga0153948, IMG submission 104696) | Attine ant fungus gardens microbial communities from New Jersey, USA - TSNJ032 MetaG | ecosystem: Host-associated > Fungi > Mycelium > Unclassified | place: USA: New Jersey, Wharton State...
AAGCCCTCAATCAGAACCCATTCCTGCTCGCTAAGATCGCCGCGCGCCATAACCGCCTCCTAAAAAGCAGTTTTGAATCACGCTTTAGCTGATTTGTGAATCCACTTTGTCAACACGACCTAGTTGAAAATAACATAGGCTTTGCGCACGGTCTGCCGTATGTCCCACTCGCCTTGCGTATTGGCGGCAAAATAGATGGTATCGCCAGCGCGAAACTCTACTGTTGTGCCGTCATCACTGCGAAAACAGCCCGCCCCTTCAATGAAGTAGCTGAACTCGGCCTGCACGACACCACGACGAAAGCAGCCCGGCGTACATTCCCAGATCCCGGAATTGCCCTCGGGGATTTGAAGGGCACCAGCCGTTCGCACCTGCGCGACCGTGGCACTCGTCGGCGTCCCAACAGGCGTGCAAGCGCTTAAGGCGCTCTCATCGTCAATGCGCATTAAAATTGGCAACATCGCCATCTCCTCACGATTTGTCTTCAAGGCCCGAAGGGGCAAGCCCCGCCAGAACCTTGTCGATAACAGCTGGCTTGACACCACGCATCTCGGCCCGCTCTTTGCGAATAACAGCGTTTCGCACCAGATTTCCGCCGAGATATCGCAACGGCTCAGGCGGAAACGCCCTGCACTGACGGCCAACCAAGGATGAGCGGCTCCATTCGTCATCACGGCCAAGCGCAAGGCTCGCAAGGATGCGTCCACCCATCCGGCTTGGACCAACGCCGTTACCGCTCCAGCCTATGCCGTAGTAAATGTTTTGCTGCCCCTTCAGGTTACCGAAAACGGGCAGGCTGTCATACGTGCGGTCGATCGGTCCAGACCAGCTATGACTGACGTCCCGCCCAGCCAAGGTCGGGTAAGTCGAGAGCAAATCCGCTTTGGTGAGATCTATGCTGTTCTGGTCTTCACTGAAGACACCATTGATCTGCGCGCCAAACGAGATCGCGCCTGTCCCCTTACCAAAAGCGATGCGCCCATCCCGCGTGGTGCGATAGTAATCGACCATCAGCTGCGAATCTGTGATCGATTCACCCCCGACCCAGCCGATTTCTTCAAGATCGGTCCCGAGCGGTGGTGTCACCACTATCGCGCTGTTGACCGGGGTGATGAGCCGGGCAAGTTCGGGTATGGCGGCAGACCAGGCATTGGTCGCCAGCACTATCTTTTCGGCGGACACCACGCCGCGGTCGGTTTTCAATTGAAGGCGCGAAGCAGCATCGATCAGATAAACGGGCGAGTTCTCGTGTATAATGACGCCAAGTTCCATCGCAACGCGGCGCATGCCCCGCACCAGTGCTGCGGGCTGTACAGTCGCATTGGACGCTTCAAAAACACCGGACAGATGCTTTGTCGAACCCGTGCGTCGTCTGATTTCATCGTTCGAGAGACGTTCAAAGGGCCTAACGCCCAATCGTTCGCAGGCCTCAAGAGTTCCATTCCATGAATCGACATGGGCAGGCGTTGTCGCGGTCCAGAGCCACCCCTTCTGCACAAAATGTGCGTCGATGTTGTGGGTCTGGCAAAATTCATCAAGTTCGTAGATCGCCTTTTCCGAGCTTTGCGCCAGAAACAGCGCTTCCTGTTCATTGCAAAAGGATCTCAGTGTGCCAATCTTCGGCCACCACGACATGACAAAGCCGCCGTTTCTCCCCGACGCGCCGCCGCCGCACACATCCGCTTCAAGAACGACAACACGACAATCAGGCTCGTGCTGCTTTATGGTGATCGCAGTCCACAGACCGACGAAGCCCCCGCCGACAATCGCGATATCGGCCTGCTCATTTCCTTCCAGCAGTGCGCTAGGAGCGAACGGCTCAATGGATTCCTGCCAGTAGCTTCGTTTAAGCGGTTTTGAGAACCGGAATTTCATAATGATTTCTACCTTCTCACTCAGATCCGGCCCGGAGGATGGCTTCGGCGATGTCTTCCCCACTACGCGGCACCGCATTGGTGCCGCGCATGCTAATCGCCGGGTTTAGACTGAACGCTTAGCCTCTCAGTGCGAGCGTAGCGGCTTCATCAAGCTTCAACGTGTTTGGATCTACGACCACGCCATAAAGATCTTTGGCCGCTTCCACAGTGATATATTCGTCGAGCACATCTTCCAGCACATCATGGATGGCGCGTGTCTTGGGGTTGCCCCAGCCACCACCGCCGGTGCTTTCAAACATAAATGTCTCACCAGCTGCAAACTTGTGCGAGGCCAGCAGAGGATTGTGCCACACGCCTTCGCCATCAATGCCGCCGATCACTGCCGCTGAGCCATCCGTTCCGATATGGCTTGCACGTTGCACCACGCTTGGAAGACCACCGGCCGCGCCGGGGCTTCCGGCCAAAGTGCGCGATGTTTCCATGCCCAATTCACCGCCGCCAAAGAAACGTACCTTAAACCGTGCACCTAATCCCCCACGATACTGACCGGCCCCAGCTGAATCGCTTCTCAGTTCGAAGGCCTCATAGGCAATCGGGAAGAACAGTTCAGCTGTTTCCGCAGCCATGTTCATGCAGTTGCCGAGCGGGTCCATGGTGACATTCATACCGTCGGAGAAAGGCGTCCCACCCCAGCCGCCGGCTGGAAGATCGGAAAACACGTCCGTCTTGCCCTGACGTCCATGCAGCTTGCAACGAACCAGTTCGCGTCCGAACAGGTTGACCCCGTAACCCGTTCTGGAATGGCTTTTGCCAAGGCCTGCCAGATCGCGCTGGTAATCTTGGAGGCCGTCAACGTCGTACAACCAATGGTAGGCGCTGGCCAATTGGCATTCAGCCAGCAACCCTCGGGAAGCACAACTTCAATCGGGTTAAACAGGCCCTGATTTTGCGGAGCATCCGGTGCCAAGAAGAACTGCAGCGAATAAAGCGCCGCAGACATTGTATTGGCACGCGGTGAATTGATCGCACCCTGGCAGATCGGGTCGGTTCCTGTGAAGTCGACCTTGATCGAGGTATCGCCAATCTCCAGCCTGACCTTAACCTTCACGCGTTGCTGGCTGATACCATCCGTGTCGGCATAATCTTCCGCTTCATAGATGCCGTTCGGAATTGTGCGAATGCTCTCACGAACCATCCTTTCGGTGTAAGCCTGAATTTTCTTCATGGCTTTTTGGACGATTTCAACACCATAACGATCGCAGGCGCGCTGCAACTCCTGTTCAGCCGCGAGCAGTGCACCAAGATGCGCCTGAATATCTCCCTTGATGAAGTGCGGCGTGCGCGTGTTGTTCAGAATGATGGCAATCAGGTCGTCATTCAGTTTACCCTGCGAATAGATTTTCAGCGGCGGCAGACGCAGACCTTCGGCAGCGATATGGGTGCTGAAGGACTGACCGCCAGCGCCGCCCCCGCCCAGATCCATCCAATGTCCTCGACTGACCCCATAACCAATCAGCTGCTTTTTGTAGAAGATCGGCTTGGTGAAGGTGATGTCATTGATATGGGTTCCACCACGATACGGATCGTTCAGGACCAGCACATCGCCTTCGAGAACATTCTCCTTGCCGATACTGTTGACGGCTTCCTCCGCGCTGAACTTCATGGCCGCGAGATGCACCGGGCAGTTTGCAGCCTGGCTCAACAATTGGAGATCGGCGTCATAGATTGCGTTGGAGAAATCTAGCATATCCGCCAGAATTGGCGAGAAGGATGAGCGCTGGAGAACGGTTGCCATACGATCGCTAGCAAACTCGAAAATGCTGCGCATGACTTCAAAGGTGATCGGATCGATATCGTTATCGACATCATGTTGAGTGGTTTGGCTATCCATCACTGTCTCCTCCCTCAGATTTCAACGTCGATGACAAGCGAACCTGTCGTGTTGACATGCGCCCGCGTCTTTGGCGGCAGAACGGTACAAGCGTGCTCATACTCAATGATTGCCGGACCGGTGATCTCGTGCCGTGCGCCCAATGCTTCACCGTCATAGACATTACAGCTCGTCCACTCGCCATCAAAATAAACGTCGCGTTGGCTCTTCAGAATCTCCTCCCCTGAAGACTGCGCGATTTCCACGACCGGAGGATCTTCCATCCGGCCAATCGCGGTGACACCAAAGGAAACAAAAGTAGGTGCGAAATCCTCAGAACTAACCCCGAACTCCTGTTTGTGAACGGCGTGGAAATCGATCTCGATATCAGGCAGCAGTTCAGCCGTCAGCACGCCCTTCGGTAAGGGTGTTTCCACCTCATAGGATTGCCCCACATAGCGCATCTGGGCGGTTCGGATGAGTTCGATATCGCTTTTGTTCTGGAAACCCTGATCCAGCAAGGCCTGCGTGGCTTTCGTTTCCAGATCCGTAAGGATGGCATTGATCTTGCCGAGGTCTGCTTCCTTGACTGGAGAATAGTAGAACTGCTCGATATCCTGACGCAGATCCATCGCCGTCGCGCCGAATGCCGATGCGACACCTGCATGGGGCGGAACAATGACTTTAGGAATGTTCATCGACTTGGCCACGATACAGGCATGCAAGGCACCTGCACCGCCAAAGCTGGCATAGACGAAATCGCGCGGATCACGACCACGGGCTACGAGTACCTTTTTCACCGCTTGCGCCATATATTCGCAACCGATCCGGATCATGCCTTCAGCAGTTGCGAGGGTGGAAAGCCCGATCTTCTCCGCAAGTGCGGAAATAGCCTGTTCCGCAGCGGTAGCATCCAGATCAAACTTACCATTCAGCGTCGGATCAAGGCGACCGAGGATCAGATTGGCGTCGGTGATTGTTGGTTGCGTGCCGCCTCTGCCGTAACATACGGGCCCGGGCTCGGAACCGGCGCTTTTGGGACCCACACGCAGCGAGCCACCCTGATCAACCCAGCCGATGGAACCACCACCAGAACCCACGCTGTGGATGTCGAGCATGGGAACGACAATCGGCACTTCCCACTCGAGTTCGTGGTCACGCGTAATCAGACCTTTGCCATTTTCAACGATGGAAACATCGAAACTCGTACCGCCAACATCGGTGTGCAGAATGCGCTCAAAACCGCTTTGCTTGGTAAGATACCCGGCATAGGCCACGCCACCTGCCGGACCCGATTCCAGCATATCTTCTGGATGCTGGCGTGCCGCGCCCGCCGACATAACACCGCCGCTACTCTTCAGGATCAGTAGTTTTCCGGCAAAGCCATGTTGGTCAAGACGGCTCTCCAGATCGTCCATATATTTCACCATGACCGGCATACAGGCCGCACGAACGGCAGTCGTTACGAAGCGGCCATGTTCGCGGAAAATCGGACGGGTTTCCGCAGAAAGAACAACGTGAATATCAGGGCAATAGTCGAGCAAAATATCGCGCATCTGCTCTTCATGCTGCGACCCAACATAGGAGTTGATGAAGCCGATGCCCACAGACTGAATGCCTGCTTCTTTAATTCTGGCGGCCACCTCGCGTGCCGCACTGACATCCATCGGACGCTCGGATTCACCGCGAACATTCACGCGTTCCGGGATCGTGTAGCGATAACGCCGTTTGATGACGGGCTTGGGCTTTGTCTGGTAGGGATCATACAGATACTGACGATGCTGCCGCCCTATTTCGATCGTGTCGCGAAAGCCGTCCGTCGTGATGAACGCAGCATCCGGATAGCTGCGCTCGATCAGTGCATTGGTCGCAGTCGTCGTACCGTGCATCAAATATGAAATATCCGAAATATCGATCCCGGCTTTTTCAATGGATTCAAGGACTGCGATGGAACGATCCTGCTTTGTTGTCAGAACCTTAGCGGTAACCTGATTGCCGGTCTTTTCCTCCCAGGCAAACAAATCCGTAAAAGTACCGCCGACGTCAATTCCAACCCTCCACATGCAAACCTCCCTTGCATATAAGCTATGTAGATGGGCCATAATTTCGTGAATAGCGATCAACCGTCAATCATATGATATATTGATAATAGAAACTCTATTCATATCATCGTATCAATTAAAATCATCCCCTTGCGATGCTGGCCACGTATTGCGGATCAGTATTGCACCAGACAACTTCATTGTAAAAAAAGGGCGGCAATGATTGCCGCCCTTTTTCGTTTCTGATCAGCCGCGCTGTGAATCGAGCTGTTCGTTGTTCTTTTCGACGTCCTGCGCCTTCATGTAGCTTTCGATCAGAAGCTGATAGGGAGGGAAAATCTTCGTATATACATTCGCCCATTCCTGCGCATCGTCGCGATGCCAGGTTTTCTGGAGTTCGGACGCTACGGCGGCCGTATCCATCGGCACCACGCCTGCCTGAACAATGCGCGCCAGTGTAATTTCCTGCGCCATCTTGGAATAGGTGCCGGAAGCGTCCACGACAGCGAATACTTTATATCCATCCTGAACAGCGCTGATGGCCGGGAACGCCATGCAAACGCTGGTAATCGTGCCTGCTATGATCAGCGTTTTGCGGCCGGTCGCCTTGACGGCTTTGACGAACTCGGGATTGTTCCAGGCGTTGATCTCACCCCGTCTCGCCACATATTGCGCATGCGGCGCATTTTCATGAATCTCGGGGATCAGTGGCCCATTCGGGCCCTGTGGCACAGATGCGGTGGTGATGACCGGCATGTTGGTCAGTGTCGCCATGCGGGCAAGAGCTGTCGCATGATTGCGCAAAACAGGCATCGGCATATCCGCAACAGTCTGAAAAAGACCGCTCTGATGGTCGATGAGAAGCATGACTGCGTCATTCGGATCGATTACCGGACGCTGACCATTGAAGTTTGCTGGGCTACTCATTTCAAGTCTCCTATTTGGCTCATCTGCTGTGTGAACGGCGATGAATTCATCGTCTGAGAGCAAGATAAGACTGAAACAAACTGGTCTGTAGATCGGATTTCGGGTTAATCTGTCCTGAAAACAGGACAATGAAAGAACCTCTCGTGACCGATCTCAATGATTTGCGCCTCTTCGTAAAAGTCGTGGAACTTGGCGGCTTTTCGGCTGCTGCCCGACAACTCGGGTTGCCGCGCTCGCGGCTGAGCCGCCGGATAGGCCTGTTGGAAGATGATCTTCGCGTCCGGCTCATTCAGCGGACCACCCGACAATTCGCCGTGACCGAACTCGGTCAGGAGTTTTATCGGCATTGCGTTGCCATGATGATCGAAGCTGACGCCGCGCTCGACGTCATTGCCCGTATGCAGGCAGAACCGAAAGGCACCGTGCGCGTAAGTTGCGCTGCCTCGGTGATCTATTTTCAGGTCGGAGAAATGATTGCGCGCTTTATGGCAAAATATCCCCAAGTGAAGGTCGAACTGGAAAGCACCAATCGCCGGGTGGATGTCATCCGGGAGGGATTTGATCTCGCCATTCGGGTGCGGTTTCCCCCGCTGGATGATAGCGATCTTGTCATACGAAAACTGGCGGAAAGCCATCAGCGACTGGTAGCAAGCCCAAAATTGATCCAGGAGGGTCACCGACCAGCGCCAGCCGACCTTGCAAACATGCCCGGTCTTGCCTGGGGATCGTCAAAGAATAATTTCGAATGGAAACTGCAAGGCCCGAACGACGCAACGACTGAAGTCCCTTACGAGCCTTTGCTGATTACCGACGACATGGTGGCGCTGCGACTGGCCGCCCTTCAGGGCATTGGCATTTGTCAGTTTCCCACGATGGTGATTGATCAGGATTTGAAAGCTGGGCGACTGGTCGACGTCCTGCCCGGTTGGGCACCCCGCACTGGCATAATCCATGCTGCTTTTCCGTCGCGCCGGGGTCTTCTTCCCTCCGTTCGCGCGCTCCTCGACTTTCTTGCTGATGAGTATACAGCGCTGTCCGCCAAAGAAAATACTGGAGGTTGATTACCCTCATCCGGACAATTATCCATTTTAGGTGCGTCAGAACGGGCGTATTTTACTGTAACAAGCTTTTTCCACGTAAAGAATCATGCGCTAATCTCCGATGGGTGGGGACGGAGAGGTGCGAATGTTCAATCTGTCATCTGCAATGCCGAAAAAGTCTGTCAGTCGGCTGCTGGTCAGTCTGCTGTCCTCTGCGACTTTCTTGTGCACGCTGTCGTTTTCAACGCGATTAGCGATGGCTCAGCAGGTTGTGGCCGACGGTGTGACCGTTACCGCTTCGGGTGTTATCGATACAGGCACGACTGGAGGCACCGCTGGCATAGCGCTACTGGCACGCGACGGTGGCAATATTCAGAGCTTTTCACCCCTCACGATTACGACTGGCGGCGGCAATGCTATCGGCGCTCAGGCCTTGCGAGGTTCTCAGATCAATCTCTATAACGGCACAACAATCCACACCACGGGCAGTGGCGCCGACGGTATTGTCTCTTCTGGCGGCAGCCTCGTAACGGCCGAAGGTACGGACATTCAAGTTGATAGCGTCGGCTACGGCCTGATTGCCGGCACGACGGGCCGCATCGAAATGCGCAACAGCACCGTCACCACCCTAAACGCGACGGGTATTGCAGCCTTTACTGGCGGCCAAGTTACGATCAACAACAGTCTGGTTGAAACGGATACCGGGCTGGCGCTTTGGATTCAGGCGGTGGGGTCCAGCATTACCGGCACAGGACTAACCGTCACGTCCAGCGCTGAGCGCGGCGCCGTGGTGTTGGAAGGTGCTCTTTCGCTGACCAACTCGTCTATCGAAAGCAGTGGGACTGGCATTCAAACCGGTACTGCAGCAACGGTGACCCTTATCGACACTTCCGTCAGCACAACCGGAACATCCGCTTCCGGTATTTATCTGAGTGGCAATAGCAGTCTGACTATGACAGGCGGTTCGATTTCAACGACCGGGACTGGTGCACGTGCGCTCTATGGCGCGGCAGGCAACAACACCGCGCAGATTTCAGGCGCGGAAATAGTGTCAGCCCAGTCGGCAGCCATTCGTGTCTTCGGCAGTACGGCATTTCTCGACGTCGATCTGACGTCCTCATCGGTTACCGGTAATGCCGATGTGCTTGAGGTCGTCAGCGGTGGCCGTCTCGATTTGAATTCATCAGATTCCGAGCTGACAGGCGCAGCCCAGACAGAAGTAGGGAGCACATCGAACGTTACGCTTTCCGATCAATCGAAATGGAACCTTACCGGCAATTCGATCCTTACCGACCTGACCAATACCAACAGCCAGATTCAGTTCAGTGCGCCGGACGGCGGCACATTTAAGACGCTGACTGTCGGCAATTATACCGGCAATGCAGGCCAGATCGGCCTCAATACGTATCTCGATACGGACGGTTCGCCATCCGACCGCCTGATTATTGATGGCGGCACCGCATCAGGTTCCAGCCGGTTGCTGATAGCAAATGCGGGTGGGCAAGGTGCGCTCACCACAGGAAACGGTATTCTCGTCGTCGATACGGTCAATGATGGGACGACCAGCGCCGGAGCGTTCCATCTCGTCGCGCCTGTGGTTGCGGGCCCTTACGAATATTCGCTCTATAGAAGCAGCGTTGACGCTTCCGGTGCAGAGAACTGGTATCTGCGGTCAGAACTAACGCCAGTGCCGCCTACCCCGCCAGATCCTCCGAATCCTCCAATCCCGCCGGTGCCACCAATCCCGGACCCAACGCCGGACTACCGTCCTGAAGTATCACTCTATGCCGCAATACCTTCGATGGGAGCGATTTACGGCAGGCAGTTGATTGGCTCCTACCATGAGCGTGTCGGCGAAGAGGAACAGCTTAAAGGCCGCACTGATATTGGCGCTGACCCGAAATTCAACGGTTACTGGGTCCGGGGATTAGGTCATTCAGGACACCGGAACGGCGACACCAACGGCATTTATGATGGCGCTCCCGAATATGACTACCGGTTCGGCGCAATACAGGCAGGGCTCGATTTCTATCGACACGAAGCCGACGGCGTCACCGACCATGCCGGAATGTATCTCGCTTATGGTCATGGTCGCATGGATGTGACCCAGAACCGTTTGATCGAAACCCGTGATGCAGGGCGCAATGATTTCGACGCATATTCGGTTGGTGGTTACTGGACGCGTCTTGGAGATAATGGCTGGTATCTCGATGGTGTCCTGCAGGGCACCTGGTACAACATGACAACCAGCTCGAACCGGGCAACCGAATTTGGCTTTCCGGATCAAGATGTCAAAGGCTTCGGTTTTGCGGCCTCGCTTGAGGGTGGCTATCCTTTTGACCTCGGGAACCAATGGCAAATTGAACCGCAGGCGCAACTCGTCTGGCAAACCATCAATTTCGATGACTTCAACGATGGGGCCGCCGATATTCGGTACGACGATTTGAATTCCTTGGCCGGGCGTATCGGTGCACGCATATCGCGCACATGGGCCGTTGAAGAAGTAACCTCAACCGAACCAGCGCGTCTGGCGACAGTCTGGGGTCGTGTCAATCTCTGGCACGAATTCACGGCAAAGGCTCAGGTCGACATTTCGTCCGCAACCGGGTTTGTTCCGTTCAAGTCCGATCTCGAAGAGACATGGATCGAAATCGGAGGCGGTGCCACAAGGCAAATTACCAAGAATATGTCGCTTTACGGCAATGTCAGTTACAGCACCACGTTCGATGCCGATAACTATGCCTGGAATGGAAAGCTCGGCATGCGCGTGAACTGGTAAACTGCTTCAGCGAACCTGTTCAACCATCCATCATTTCCTTCGGAGCGGGCGCACCAAGCTGTGCGCCCTTCCATATTGCCGATGCGCCGGGGTCGGCAAACAACAGGCGTAAATGGCCGATAAGCTGGCCCGCGCGTGGATCGGCCACGCGATAGACAACAGCGCGGGCTTCGCGTCTGCCTTCGATGATACCGGCCTCGCGCAACGCACCAAGCTGCTGTGACAGCGTCGGCTGGTGAACATCCAGCATGTCTTCCAATTCGCTTACTGTGCGTTCACCTTCCAGCAAAACGCACAGGATCGAAAGCCGCACCGGATTGGATATGGCTTTCAAGAAATCAGACGCTGCGCCAATGGCCCTGCATTTTATCTTGGGCGTGTGCCCTTTCGGCGTGGCTTTCTCGTTCATTATCGTCGCGCCCTGTTGTTCAATCTCAAAAATCGAGCAAACAAGGAATGGTTTTCCACGTTTTGCCAAAGGTTTAATCAAGCCTTCCTTCGGTGCCCACCTGAATCCCATTATATAAATTTATATAACAAATTTGCAACCGGGTCGCGTATTCATGGCAATCAAGATCGGCTTTCATCCGAACAATCTGCATCTGACGCTTGCGTCCCGCTGGCCGGGTGCCTTTGCCGATCTGCAACCGGAATTCGTGCTTTATCCTGAGGGTCGTGATACCGCCAAGAAGCTTGTTGCCGGGGATATCGACATCGGTGGCACAGGGTCTACGCCGCCTATTCTTGCTGCTGAAGCCGGGCTCAAAATTATCTACGCCGCAGCGTCCGCTCCTCGACCCGCCAATGGTGCAATACTGGTTGCCAAGGATACCGACATTCAGACCGTCGCCGACCTGAAAGGGCGCGACGTTGCGCTCGTGGACGGCTCGTTTCACACCTATTTTCTCGCTAAAAGTCTGGAGCAGGTGGGCCTTCGCCTCAATGACGTGAAGCGCCACGATCTTCTGGCAAGTCCATCGCGTGAACTTCTGCGCACAGGCAAGGTCGCTGCATGGATTGCCATGGCCCCGCATCTCGAACAGGCGCTCGCCAGCGGCGAATTTCATGTCCTGCTGCATTGCGGCACCACCATTCCCAACCGCTCGGTCTTCTGGACAATTGGACAACGCAATCTCCCGGACGATGTTATCGATGCATTTGCGGTGGAACTCGCGAGGGTCGGCCAAGAGATCATTGCACATCCCGAAAAGGCTGCAGCTCTTCTTGCCAAGGACACCGACGACCACGAACGCCGCGCCTGGACGCGGGTTATCCAGGAACGCAACTGGCACATAGTGCCCGCTGACGACACTCTTTTGCGCGAACAGCAGGCGGAAGCGGACATATTGCGGCGCCATGCTGCGATCGGCCGCAAGATCGAAATTATTGCAGAGCATAACGAGGCAGAAAAAGCATGAACGTCCTTTGGTACATGTGCGCTCCAGATGGCGCTTATCCCTGGAAGTCCGAAGGCTCGCGCGTCGTGGACTACGGCTATTACAAGCAGCTCGCCCAGGCTTACGATCATCTGGGCTATACGGGCGCGCTTTTTGCCACCGGCGCTCATGACGTCTGGCCACTTGCCGGCGCGCTACTGCCCTATACGGAACGCATGAAGTTTCTGCTCGCCTTCCATCCGGGTCTCGTAGCACCAACGCTGCTTGCCAAAATGGCGGCGACATTTCAGGAGTTTTCCAACGGCAGGTTGATGCTGAATGTCGTCTCTGGCGACGCCAAGATGCTTGGTGCTTACGGCATGATGTTGCCGCATGACGAACGTTATCTGATGGCCGATGAATACCTAACCCTGTGGCATCGTCTCATGGCGGGTGAAAGCGTCACCCATAAGGGCAAATATTTCCGGACCGAAGGCGCAAAACTGGCGCTTCCGGCCGGTTCGTCGATCGCCCCACCGCCGCTCTGGTTTGGCGGTTCGTCTGACAGCGCCATCGAAGTCGCGGCAAAGCACGTCGACACGTATCTTTCCTGGGGTGAAACACCCGAGCAGATGGGGGAAAAGGTCAAGCAGGTCAAAGCACGCGCCGCAGCCCATGGACGCGAACTGAAATACGGTATCCGCCTTTATGTGATTGTGCGCTCGACCGACGCGAAAGCCTGGGAAGCTGCCGCCGATCTTTACGACCAGATGGATGAGGCGGCCATGGCTGGCAACAAACGTTTCGTCTCCAACACAGACTCTGTCGGTCAGCAACGCATGACTGCAATGCATGGCGGCGTGAAACCCGACAATTTGCGCGACCTTGAAATATCGCCCAATCTCTGGGCGGGCATTGGGCTGGTGCGCCCCGGTCCGGGCACTGCAATCGTCGGATCACCAGACACAGTCAGTCGCACGCTCGAAGCCTATCAGGCTGTTGGCGTCGACACGTTCATCCTCTCCGGCATGCCTCTGCTCGAGGAAGCATATCGCTTCGGCGAGATGGTTTTGCCGCGTCTGCCCGTTGAACGCCCTGTCTTTGAACGCAAGCAGTTTACATGGTCGACACTGTTCGACCGGGACCTGACCGGAAAGGCCGCCAATGGCTGATACAAGCGCTTTGGAGAAAGCGGCTGGCGTCGGTTCTCCTCCAGCCAAGAGTGCCAAATCAGCCCCACGCTTTCCGCAATGGATGCTGAGGCTCGTGTCGCCTATCGCCATCCTTATTTTGTGGCAATTGGCGAGCGTCACCGGGCTATTGTCACCCCGCACGCTGGCGTCACCAATCGACATTGCAGCAACCGGCCTGCGACTGTTGACATCCGGAGAACTGGCGACGGGCTTGGCCGTCTCGTTCCTGCGTGTCATTGCGGGCTTCTCCATCGCGCTCGTCATAGGCGTCGCTCTGGCGCTTTATGCCGGGCTTTCCCGACTTGGCGAAACGATTATTGACCCGCCGGTGCAAATGCTGAAGGCGATGCCGTTTCTGGGCCTCTTGCCGCTCTTCATCCTGTGGTACGGCATTGGTGAAGCGCCCAAGATCGGCATGGTTGCCTTTGGCTCCGTTTTCCCGATTTACCTCACGCTTCATGGCGGCATTCGCAGCGTTGACCGCAAGCTGATCGAGGCTGGGCGTACCCTCAATCTCGGCACGCTGGAAATCATTCGACATGTCGTGATCCCCGGCGCTCTTCCCTCCCTGCTTGTCGGCGTGCGCTACGGACTGAGCATTGCATGGCTTAGCCTTGTGGTGGCGGAACAGATCAATGCGTCCAGTGGTATTGGTTACATCATCACCTATGCGCGTGACTTTCTGCAAACCGACATCATCGTGGTTTGCCTTCTGGTCTATGCACTCATGGGGTTGCTGACGGATGGGCTGGTGCGTGCAATCGAAGCCTATGCGCTGCGCTGGCGCCCGGCGGTGGTATCATGAGCGACATCGTTAAAATTCGCGGCCTGTCGCGATCCTTCGGTGGACCCGCAATTCTTGACCATATCGATCTGAGCATAGCACCGGGAGAATTCGTGGCTCTGCTTGGCAGAAGCGGCTCTGGAAAATCCACGCTTCTGCGTGTGCTTGCGGGGCTCGACCAAGCTCCGGCCACTACACTGGAAATTCCACATCGCCGCGCTGTGGTGTTTCAAGAACCCCGACTGATGCCGTGGAAGAGCGTCATTGACAATGTTGCACTCGGTGAGCGCAACGCGCGCAGCAACGGCAAAGCGGTGCAAGCAATTGCCGATGTTGGCCTGTCGCACCGGGTCAATGTCTGGCCTTTGACACTGTCTGGCGGTGAAGCGCAGCGGGCTGCCTTGGCCCGGGCGCTGGTTCGCGAGCCGGAACTGCTTCTGCTTGATGAGCCGTTTGCAGCGCTCGATGCGTTGACGCGTCTTCGCATGCACGATCTGGTCTTCAATCTCTGGCACAAACACAGACCTGCGACCCTGTTGGTGACGCATGATGTCTGGGAGGCAGTGGCACTCGCCGACCGGATTCTCGTTCTCGATCAGGGGCGATTCATTCGCGATCTGCGTGTCGATATCGATCATCCAAGGCAGAGAACAGACAAACGCGCTGCCGCCATCGAAACCGAATTGCTGGA
>Ga0153948_1001055_pt1 | contig 14554 bp, 12 predicted proteins | sample TSNJ032MetaG_FD_104696 | JGI IMG/M metagenome (GOLD analysis project Ga0153948, IMG submission 104696) | Attine ant fungus gardens microbial communities from New Jersey, USA - TSNJ032 MetaG | ecosystem: Host-associated > Fungi > Mycelium > Unclassified | place: USA: New Jersey, Wharton State...
AGGTTCTGGCCATGCCAGGCCGGCGGCCAGGAGGCGATGGCGCGCTCGCGGATGCTCAGCGACGGGTCCGGAACCATCAGCGCTTCGGTCACTTCGTAGACGTGCCCCAGGCCGTGGCAGGTGCTGCAGGCGCCCTGTGGCGTATTGGGTGAGAAGTCCTCGGCGTACAGCATGGGCTGGTTGGCCGGGTACGCACCCGCACGCGAGTACATCATGCGCACCAGGCTGGACAGCGTGGTCACGCTACCCACCGAGGAACGTGCATTGCTGGCGCCGCGCTGTTGCTGCAGGGCCACCGCCGGCGGCAGCCCGTCGATGGCATCCACGTCCGGCACGCCCGCCTGGTCGATCAGGCGGCGTGCATACGGCGCAACGGACTCGAAGTAGCGCCGCTGCGCTTCGGCGAACACGGTACCGAAGGCCAGCGATGACTTGCCAGAACCTGATACGCCGGAGAACACCACCAGTGCATTGCGCGGAATGGAGACATCGACATTCTTGAGGTTGTGCTCGCGCGCACCGCGCACCTCGACGCAACCGCTGGCGGCGGCAGCGCATGACGATTCACCAAAGGGGGTGTTGGACATCGTTACGATCCTGCAGGCAGTGAGCGGCGCGCTTCAGGGCGCGCCCAGGGAAGCATTTTCGCTGCTGCGGGGTGAATGTGGGTGATGGGCGATCGTGCAACGCGTGATCTCCTGGCTGCATGACACCTTCAAAGGCGATACATGCTTCCCTTGCTGTTCGCCGCTGCCCTTTCAATGTGCTCGGCCATCGGCAGGCCCTGCGACCAGCCTGCGGCCATGGCCAGCGCATCACGCACTGGATCGGACGCCTTGGCGCGCTCATTGCGGATGCGGCAGGTTTCCGGGTCGCTGGTGAAGAGTCCGCGCGCGAATATCCGGCCCTGCTCCGCCAGCTTCGTGGTCTTGGGGGTGCGGAGGGCAGCGAAGCGCGGAAGCACCTCCTCCAGGCAATTCTCTGCACCCTGCAGGCATCGCGCCAGATGCCAGGCATCTTCCAGTGCCTGACAGGCCCCCTGCCCCGAGGTCGGCAGCGGCGCGTGCGCTGCGTCGCCGATGAGCAGCACGTTCGCGCGGCTCCACGCCTGCAGCGGCTCAAGGTCGTGCACGGCAATCCGCTGGACGGAGTGCGCCGGTGTGGCCGCGATGAGACGAGCGACAGGTTCGGGCCATCCTGCAAACAGATCCCCTACCTCGTCGCGCATGTCTGCCGGGGGCGTCGCCGCAGGTAGTGGTCGTGCCTGGGCGGCCGCCCAGTACACCTGATCGGTTCGAATCGCGACGCAACCGAAGCGATCGCCGGCTCCCCAGTAGTCCTGGATCCCCACCTCGCTTACCAGCTCCCTGCCCTGCGCGACCCCGATCCAGTTCACGAAGCCCTGGTAGATGGGCGTGCTGTCCCCTGCGACGAACCTGCGTGCCACCGAGTCCATGCGCCCATCCGCACCCAGAAGCAGGTCGGGATGGATGCATTGCCCGTTGTCGAACCGCGCCGTGGCCTTGCCGTTGGCCTCCAGCTCAATCGCTACCGCGCGATGCGCGAACTGCACCTGGATTCCCGCTCGTGCCACGTGGTGCAGCAGCACCGCCTGCAGGTCGCGGCGCAGGATCGTATGGGTCGGGTATCCCATGACCTGGTCCAGCAGCGTGATGTCCAGGCCTCCCAGCGGATTACCCGCGGCGTCCTTGCGGTGCACTGATACCGGCCGGCCGCCGACTGCCCCGACATCCTCCAGCAACCCGAGTTCCTGCAGCACGAAACCAGCGTTGGGCCACAGTGTCACCCCAGCTCCCATGGTCGATGGCCTGGCCCGACGCTCATAGACGCGGCAGCTGTGCCCCTGCCGGTGCAGGGCGAGGGCCGCGCTCAAGCCCGCGATGCCGCCACCCAGTATTCCGATATCCATTCTGATGCAGCCTTTTCAATTCGCCCGGATGCGCCATTGCGGCGCATTCGTGGGACGGGCCTGCAGTCTGGACTCTGCCAATCACGCCAACTAGCATGCAAATCTGAGAGATATTCATACCGCTGTCGGGATAATGATGCGCAGCAGCTTCGATCTGAACACCGTCCGTGTCTTCGTGGCCGTCGTAGACGAGCAGAGCTTTTCCGGTGCGGCCCGCCTGCTGGCCCTGCCCTCTTCCAACGTCAGCCGTCACGTGGCGTCGCTGGAGCGCAGGCTGGGAGTTCGGCTGCTGGAGCGCAGCACCCGCCACCTGCGCATGACCGAAGCCGGCAGGCTGCTCTACGCGCGTTCAAAGCCGCTGCTCGATGCCCTGCTTTCCACGGAGGAGGAGCTCGGTGCGGTGCAGCGCGAATTGAAGGGGCTGCTGCGGATGAGCATGCCGAACGAGGCGCCCCGGCTGCTCGCCCCCATCCTCGCCGAGTTCTGCAGTCTCCATCCCGGCATCGAGCTGGAGTGCGACACGCGCCTGACCGGCCTGGAAGTGCTGCGGGAGGACATGGATCTTGCCCTCTTCTTCCATCGCGGGCCGCAGGACGACAGTGCGTTCATCACCCGCGAGCTGGCGACATTGCCGAGCATCGTGGTCGCCGCGCCAGCGTTGCTGGCCAGGACCGGGATGCCGCGCCAGGTGCGCGAGCTGAAGTCCCTGCCCTGCATTACCACCGCCAGTGCACTGAAGGGCCAACCCTGGCAGTTTGTCGACGCTGCGGGGAACATCGTGAAGGTGCCTGTGCGCAGCCGCTATCGGGTGAACAGCGGGGAGCTTGCGGTGGCGGGCGCGCGCCAGGGCCTGGGCTTCGCCATCGTTGCGGCTTATCCGTGCCAGCAGGACCTGGCCGAGGGCCTGCTGCAGAACGTGCAGCTGGATCTGAGCCCGGCGCCGCTGCAGCTGCTGGGTGCCTATAGCCACCGGCACTCGGTCACCGCGCGGGTTCGGGCGCTGCTGGAGTTCATCCAGGCTCGGCTGATGGGCGTCGGAGAGAACACCGGGGAAGGCCGCCACCTGCCTGGGTAATGCAGGTGATAAGCAGCAGCACGTGGGCGCCACTGATGATCCTGACCTGTCCAGCCGGTGTGTCCCTCCATCGCCTGCTCCCCGCGCGGGGCGCCAAAGAATGAATAGGCCAAAATGGACGCTGAAGATGCGAATGATTAGTATCCGCGACAGCTCCCCTTCCGCCTGCCCCGCAGAGCCCTGATCATGCCCGCCGCCAACACTTCACTTCTTGTCCCTGGAATCCTGCCCTTGGCGTTGGCCATCGGCTGCCTCGTTTCGGGCCATGCCAGCGCTCAGAGTGCTCGCCCGGATGCGGTCGACCTGGACGCCGTGCGGGTCACCGCCCCGATCGCCACCGAGAGCGGCAGCGCGACGAAGACCGATACCCCGCTGCGCGAGATCCCCCAGTCGATCTCGGTGATCACCGACCGGCAGATGCGCGACCGCGGCATCCATGGTGTTGAAGAGGCGGTGTGGTACACCGCCGGCGCCCAGGGCGGCCAGTACGGCGAGGACACGCGCAGCGACTGGCTGCTGGTGCGTGGCTTCAAGCCCGCCCGCTACCTTGATGGCCTGGCCACGGTGGAAGGCACCTGGACCGGCGAATCGCGCCTGGAGCCCTATGGCCTGGAGCGCATCGACGTGCTGAAGGGCCCGGCCTCGGTCAACTACGGCGCGATGCCGCCGGGTGGCCTGATCAACTTCGTCAGCAAACGGCCGCACGCCAACCCGCTGCAGGAGGTGGAACTGCAGGTCGGCAACTACGGCCTGAAGCAGGCCGCCTTCGACATCGGCGGGGCACTCAATGACAGCGGCAGCGTGCTGTACCGGCTGGTCGGCCTGGCCCGCAACAGCGACAACGTGATCGACCACGTCCATGACGACCGCTACTACATCGCCCCCTCGCTGACCTGGGCGCCGGACGATGCCAACTCGCTGACCGTGCTGGCCCGCTACCAGAAGAACGACACGGTCGAAACCGGCGGCTTCCTGCCTTACCAGGGCACGGTGGTGCCCGGCGCCAACGGCCGCTACATCTCCCGCCACTTCTTCAGCGGCGAGCCGGGCGTGAACGACTACACCAAGGAAAGCGCTTCGCTCGGCTATGAGTTCCGCCACGATTTCGGCGATGGCACCGTGTTCAACCAGAACGTGCGCTACAGCCGGGCTGAAGTGGACGCCAGCCACGGCAGCCTGGGGCTGTTCGGCCTGGTGTCGCCGGACAGTACCGAGCTGGTGCGTTACTACTACCCACGCCTGGACAAGTCCGAAAGCGTGGCCATCGACAACAACCTGACCTTCCGCTTCCGCACCGGTCGTGCCGAGCACACCGTGCTGGCGGGGCTGGACTACCGCCGCGCGCGCAACGATTACGCCTCGGCATTCCTGTTCGGGGCGCCGGGCATTGATGCCTACAACCCCGTATACGGCGCGCCTGTGCAGGTGCCCGACTACACCTCGCGCCAGGTGCAGACACAGAGCACGCTGGGCCTGTACCTGCAGGACCAGATCCGCATCGACCGCTGGCTGGTCACTCTGGCCGGCCGCCAGGACTGGGTCGGCACCGATACCGAGCAGCGCATCGGCACCTCCAGCCGCGCCCACCAGAGTGATGACAGGTTCTCCGGTCGCGCGGGCGTGAACTACCTGTTCGACAATGGCGTGAGCCCCTACGTGAGCTGGTCGCAGTCGTTCCAGACCACCATCGGCACCGACTTCGCAGGGCGCGCGTTCGTGCCCACCACCGGCGAGCAGTTCGAGGCCGGCGTGAAGTACCAGCCCGAGGGTGGCCGCCTGCTGCTGACCGCAGCGGCCTACCAGATCGAGCAGGACAACACGCTCACCGTCGACCCGCAGCACACGTTGTTCTCGATCCAGCAGGGTCAGACCCGCGTACGTGGCGCCGAGCTGGAAGGCCGCTGGAACATCGGCCAGGGCCTGAGCGTGTACGGCAGCTACACCCGCCTCGACGCGAAGGTCCGGCGCAGCACTGACGCCGCTTCGGTGGGCAAGCGGGTGGCGCTGGTGCCGAAGGAAAGCGCCTCGCTCGGTGCCGACTACACCTTCACCGCCGGCGCGCTGAGCGGGTTCGGCTTCGGTGCGGGCGTGCGCTACAACGGTGGCATCTACGGCGATGTCTACAACGACTGGTACACGCCGTCATTCACCTTGATCGATGCCAGCGTGCACTACGACCGCGGTCCGTGGCGCTTGCAGGTGAATGCCGCCAATGCCGCCGACAAGAAGTACGTGTCGGCGTGCAACAGCGCGACCTGGTGCTACTACGGCTATCCGCGCACCGTCACTGCCAGCCTGCGGTACCAGTGGTGAACCGCGCCGCCCCGGGCCGCTGTGCCCGGGGTGATGCGCGTGGTCGTCAATCGGTTGGCGGGCCCCTGGGTCCGGTCTTCAGCTCGTTCCATTGCCGCTATAGAATGGAACCAATTCCCATTCGCATCGCCCGGCGCGAATCGCTACGGTGTCCCGCATTGAAGACTGCTATCGACTCATCGCGTGAACACGGACCGCTGGAAGCGATGTACCTGAGTCATGGGCGTTGGCTCACCGCATGGCTGAGACAACGAATGGCGGACCGCCATGAGGCGGCCGATCTCGTCCAGGACACCTTCGCTCGACTTTGTCACCGTGCGCGCGAGCTGGAACAGGTCAGCGAGCCCAGGGCCTATCTGACCGTTGTCGCCAAGCGTCTGCTGATCAATCGATACCAGCGGCAGGCGCTTGAGCAGGCCTATCTCAGTTCGCTGCGCGAGAGGCCCGAATCCCATGCGCCCTCTCCGGAGGAACGGGCGGTGGTGCTTGAGACGCTGCTCGAGCTGGACAGGATGCTGGATGGCCTGCCTCCGAAAGTTCGGCGCGCGTTTCTGCTTTCGCAGCTGGATGGCATGAGCTATGCGCAGATCGCAGCGTCACTGAAGGTGAGTATCCGTACCGTCACCCGCTACATGTCGGATGCCTATGCACAGTGCCTGCGGCTAGTGCTGTCCACCGATCAATGAACGACGACTCCAAGCGTGTCGACCAGGCGTTGATCGTCGAGGCCGCCCAGTGGCTTGCGCGCTCCAGGTCACCCGACTTCACCGAAACGGACGCCGAAGCACTGCAGCAGTGGCGTTCGGCCAGTGCTACCCATGAGTACCTCTGGAATAGAGCCCTGGAGATTGACCAGAGCTTTGGTTCCGTGCCTGCAGGCGTGGGTATGACCGTTCTGGATCGGCGGCGTGCGACCTCGCGACGCGGCGTGCTCAAGATGCTGGGTGCGCTGACCCTGGCGCCCTCAGCGGGTTGGTGGTTGTATCGTTCACCCACGGGCCAGGCCCTTCGAGCCGACCTCCGGACGGGAATCGGTGAACGACATACGGCTCAACTGAACGAGGCGACGCGCGTTGAGCTCAACACCGCCTCAGCCATCGATGTTCACATAAGCAGCCAGGCAATCACGATCCGCCTCATCGATGGCGAGATCCTTCTGGACGCCTCCAGGGCGGGGATTCGCACCCCGCTCCCCTGCAGGATCAACACCGCACATGCCAGCCTGGCCAGCACAGGCGCACGCATCATCGTGCGCTGTACTGCCGGCTACACGGACCTGATGGTGCTGGAAGGCATGGCAACAGCGATGTCTGCGTCCACGGCGGAGCGGCTCAGCGTGCCGGCGGGCCGGAAGGTGCGGATCACCCCGGAGGGCGCAGGAGAACTCTCCCCGGTGCCCGATGGTGCGGACGGCTGGGTCATGGGGGTTCTATTCGCAGATCGAATGAGGCTCGACCAGTTCCTCTCGGAGCTGGCGCGCTACCGCCGCGGCATCATCAGATGCGACCCTGCCATAGCCAGCCTGCCGGTATCGGGCGCCTTCCAGCTGAAGGACCCGGATGAGATCCTGCGCCTGCTCGCACGGAGCCTGCGCATCCGGATACAGGAGCGAACCCCCTACTGGATCAACGTCACCGCCACCTAGATGCGCCTGGCATGTCCTGATTCCGCGGCTCGCCTGTCATGTAAGGGGAAGACTTCATCCATCTCAAGAAGGACATGCTCCTCCATGCCACGAAAGCCCTCCCGGCGCGCCGCCCCCTGCCCTGCCATCCGTCCACTCGTTCGCGGCATGCAGATCGCCACTTTCGCCATGGCGAGTCTGGGGAGTGTGTCCGCTGCTTCTGCCCAGATGACCGGCGAACCGGCTCCGCGCGAGGCAGCAACAGAGGTTCGTATTGCAGCATCGCCGCTGGGTACGGCCCTGATGCGGTTTGCAGCAGCATCCGGCGTCAACCTCAGCCTGGATCCTGCTCTGATCCAGGGATTGCAGGCGGACGGACTCTCAGGACAGTTCACGGTTGAAACGGGCTTCGCAGCCCTGTTGAAGGACACAGGCCTGGAGGCCGTTCGTGCCGATCGTGGCAGCTACGTTCTCCAGCGGCGCAACACCGATCAATCTCCCAGGCCTGCCCCGCGCGCGGCAAGCATCCGGCCAACCGCGCCGCGGGTCTCGGAACTGTCCGCAGTCACAGTCACCGCGCGAACCCAAAGCCCGGTCATGGCGCCCACCCAGCCGGTGACGGTGCTCGATAGACAGGCCATTGAGACGCTCCGTCTCGGCTCGGATTCCATTGCAACCCTCATCAGCAAGGCAACGCCCGGCATGGCGGATTCAAGCCATACGGTGACCGACTATGGTCAGACGCTGAGGGGGCGGAACATGCTCATCCTCGTTGATGGCATTCCCTTGAATACCGGACGCGATTCGTCACGCAATCTTGCAAACATCAATCCTGCAGATATCGAGGAAATCGAGATCCTGCGTGGCAGCAGTGCAATCTACGGAAGTGGCGCGCCAGGCGGAGTGATCTCCATCCGTACCCGACGACCCACGGGAGTCCTGCGGATGGAGTCGACGTTCAGCGCAAACAGCCCCCTCTCCAGGCTTTCGGCAGCCGGCCTTGGTGGCGAGATGCAGCACTACCTCTCAGGAGGGAATGACCGGATCGACTATTCGTTCAGCCTTGGCGCGCGGTACACGGGAGCATCCTTCGACGCTCGCGGGCACCGAATTGCGCCCGAGCCGAGCCAGGGCGACCTCTTTGATTCCAATACGATCAACGGAACCGGCAAGCTCGGCTTCCAGTTGGATGAGGATCAAAGGCTGCAGCTTTCGCTGAGCTATCTGGAATCCAGGCAGGATAGCGACTACGCGTCGGACCCCTCAGTCGCCCGTCTTGCTCCCGGGTCGGCCCCCGCGCGCTCGATCAAGGGGCTCGAGCTGGATCGGCAGAATCAGGTCCAGAACAAGCTCGTCGGTATCGACTACGAACATCGCGACCTTCTCGGGAGCACCCTTGCAGCGCAGATCTACTACCGGGACTTCTACACCCGGTTTGCGCCGTTCGATGCGCGTGCCGTGCCAGTGCGAGGCGCCAATGTTGATCAGTCAATGCAGCGCTCGGAGGTGATGGGAGGGCGGCTGACAGTGAAGACGCCCTTCGGTGAGGGCGGAAGAACCCTGTTGATCTGGGGCAGTGACTTCAATCGCGAGCGCAGCGACATGCCCATTGATGTGTTTGATCCACGGGCCTACGACGCAAGTGGCGGGCTCGTCTTCAGGAAAACCGGTCGACTCATCTACATGCCGCCAGTGACCACCCGCAGCGTTGCGGCGTTTGGACAGTTCCAGCACACGTTCAATGAGCGTTTCTCCGCCGAAGCAGGCATCAGGTTCGACAAGGCAAAGGCTCGATTCGACGACTTCATCCCCCTGTCGCAATCACGCGTAGCGGCACCCCAGCAGGTCAAGGGCGGGTCGGTGGACTACTCGTCGACGACCTACAACGCTGGGCTGATCTACACCCCAGTGAAGGGCCTGGAGATCTATGCCTCGTTCCGGCAGGGCTTTGAGTTGCCGGATATCGGCGTCGTCATCCGCAACGCCACCCCGGCGTTCAGCATCTCAACCTCCAGCCTGCAAGCCGTAAAGACGGATACCTTCGAGATCGGTTGGCGCGGTGCCTTTGATCTGGCCACGGCAAGCATCGCCGTGTTTCAGTCGCAGTCAGACCTGGGCGCGGTACAGAGCTTCAACAATGGCTTGTCTCTGCTGCGTACAAAGGAAAAGATCCATGGTGTCGAAGCCAGCCTGGACTACGTTGACCCCAACTCGCCATGGAGCGCAGGTGCGTCAATGGCCTGGCTCAAGGGCCGGGAGCGCCCGCAGTCGGCCAGTGCATACCAGGACATGACGGGGTACCGCATTCCTCCGCTGAAGCTGACGGCCTACGTGGAGTATCGCCCCACCGATGCATGGACTCACCGCATTCAAGCGACGTCGTACTCATCCAAGGACTACCGCCTGGATGGCAGAACCGGGTTCGGACGCTACGACACCCAGGGCTACACGACCGTGGACGTGATGACCCAATGGGCGATCAATTCAAACAACCGGGTTTCCGGCGGGATAGAGAATCTCTTCAACCGCTACTACTACCCCCTGTATAGCCAGCTCCTGCGGAACAACAACAACACCAGCCACCTTCCGGCGCCCGGTGCGTCGTTGCGAATCACGTATTCCCATACCTGGTAACTGACACCTCCAATCTCGCTCGCCCCTTGGCAGGCGCAGCCAAGGAGTGCGAGCGCTTTGGACCAGCGGGCGGAGCAACGGATGACCGGTCGGGTTGCCCTTCGTCACGACGCCGCGAAGATCGATGCAATGCCTGCGAGCGATCCCACAGCCACCCACGAGAGCGTGGCGAAGGCAGTCAACAGCACCTTCCGGTGGACGACCTGCGCTTGGTTCTGGGGATCCGACCGCCGCGGATAGGGCCTGGAGAAACCCAGGAGTTCGCCGGTGACTGTCAGCGCCCCCATCAGGATCAGTGCGGTCACGCAGAAGCCGAACAGGGAGCCAATGAGGGCCAGATGCTGGGTTTCGCCGATAGCCGGCTGAGTCCCGGCCAGGGCCTCCACCAGTTGCCCCGTCCACCGTGCGGGCAGCCAGGCCAGGGCTGCGACGATGCCGAAGTGACTGGCCACGTTGATCCAGAACCAGGGTGTGGGCTTCATGACGTGAGCGTTTCCGATGATGGCCAGTGGCGGGCATCGTGATGCCTGCTCCGGCCCCGCACAACCCTGCACGGCGGAGCCGGCCAGCGGCCGGCACTACCCGGGCGATCAGCCTGCGGTTTCCAGCCCCTTGCCTGCCGTAGCCATCCGCAGCGAGGCCAGGTACCGGCAGTACTTGCCGACGAAGATGCCGGTGAATCCGCCCGCCAGCAGCAGGTAGGCGGCACTGAAGCCAGCGTTGGCGGTCAGCGACGGCGACACCGCAAATGCGACTTCGAAGCCGTACTTCACCAGGAAGGTGACCAGCAGCAGCGGCAGCAGGCTGAAGTCCGCGTTGCGCCAGAGCTTGCCGGTGCTGCTGTCCAGCGTCAGTTTCAGCCGATTCAGCAGCAGCCAGCCCAGCGCGGCACCCGTGGCGATGCCGGCGAGCCATTCACCCCAGGCGCTCGGCGACGTGCCGAAGCGATGGCTGATCGACCACGCACCCCATACGGCGAACAGGGCGGGCACGATCGCCAGCTTCTGCAGCGAGGTCTCCCCCGGCTTCATGGCGGCGATGCCGCGGGTGATCAGGAAGGCCAGGAGCAGCCAGACCCAGATCGGCGTTTGCGAGGCGAGTTGCTGGAGCATGTTCATGGGCGGTCCCCTTGGTGAGTGGTGGCTGAGTGGTGGCGAGGTGCCCTCGCCTTGGCGCTCACTATTCGCTTCCGCCTGGGTTGCAGCCAGTGACAGCTGTCAGCCATCGCGGATTACGGGGCGTTGCGCGCCCTCCCCTCACCCCGCCGGGCACACACCGTTAACGGCCCGGCCCTATGCTGGGGGCCTCATTGGAGACCTGCCAGGTACCAACCATGACGAAGCTGCATACCCTGATGCTGACCGGCGGCCTGCTTGCGCTGAGCCCTTTGGCCTTGGCCGAGACCGTGAACCTGACCAACAGCGCCGAGGGCGCCAACCGCGATGCCGGCATCACCGCGGTCAAGAAGAAGCTGCAGGACGCGTGCACCGAGCGCAAGGGCTCGCCCGATGCCGCCTCGTTCGAGGTGGTCTTCGAGAAGACCAGCCCGAACCCGAACGTACCCAAGCCGTACTACGTGGACGGCAAGATGAAGTGCGAACTGCCGGGCTGACAGTCCCGGCAGCACAGCCATCGATACGGATCAGCGGCCGGAGCCGCAAACGCGCTGCCGGTACTGCGCGATCCACTCCAGCGACGGCGCAATTCCGCCGAACGGGAAGAAATGCGGGCTGACCGGGCCATGGGCGTCCGTCAGCCCTTTCACCAGCCGATCGACGAACACTTCCGGCCCCGCCGTGCCGAGCAGCCGGCCGATCGAGATGCCATACCTGGCCAGCATCGATGCACTGGCACCCACGCCGCACATCGTGGCGTAGCGCAGCAGCCGCGTGATGCTGGCCGGCCCCGGCACGCCAACCAGCACAGGAACCGTGATGCCACGCACGCGCAGTGCATCCAGCCAGGCCAGCACGGTATCGGCATCGAAGGCGAACTGGGTGACGACCAAGGGGGCCATGCCGCGCGCTTCGATGGCCTGGCATTTACGCCCAAGCACCTGCCAGCGGTCGTCAGCGCTCATCACCGGGTGGCCTTCCGGGTGCCCGCCAATACCAACGACCTTGATCCCGAAGTGTTCCAGAAGACCGGTCTGGATGATCGAAGCGCTGTCGGCAAACGGCCCGGCGGGGGTGGCCAGGTCACCCGCGACCAGCAGGCAGCGGGTGACCCCGGCTTCGCTGGTGGCGCGCTCCAGAAAGCGCTCAAGCGCTGCGTGCGAGCCGATGCGGCGGGCAGAGAGATGCGGCATCGGCTCCAGGCCGAGCTCGCGCACCGTGCGCGCGGCGGCCAGGCGTGCGTCGTCGTCCTCGCTGGCCAGCCAGGGAATGGAGATGACCGTGCCGCGCGGTATGCGGGCCGCCTCGGCGCGCAGTGCCGGCATGGCCTTCGCGCTGACTTCCAGTGAAAAGGCGTTGATGAAGGCGTCCGCCCGCGATGAGGTACCGGCTGGCATCAACGCGCCCCGCGTACATTGCCGGCCAGCGGCGAGCTGTTGCGGGCCAGTTCGATGAAGGCCTGCAGGTAGTCGATGCCGGTATCGGCCTCGCGCGCGCCCAGGTAGATCTGCTTGGGGATGCCCTTGGCACCCAGGCGAACGGGCACCACGTCCATGCGCGCGGCGTACTCCTCCACCAGCCAGCGCGGCATGGCGGCCACGCCGCGGCCACTGGCCACCATCTGCATCATGATGTCGGTGGTTTCAATGGCCTTGTGGCGCCGCGGCGTGATGCCGGCGGGCAGCAGGAACTGGTTGTAGATGTCCAGGCGCTCGAACGGCACCGGGTAGCTGATCAGCACTTCCTGGCTGAGCTGGCGCGGCTTTACGTGGTCCACCTTGGCCAGGGCGTGGTTGCTGGCGACCACCAGCACCTGCTCGTAGTCGAACACCGGGATGAACTTCAGGCCCGGCTTCAGCAGTGGATCGGGCGTGACCAGCAGGTCGATCTCGTAGCCGAACAATGCGCCGATGCCGCCGAACTGGAACTTCTGCTTGACGTCCACATCCACGTCCGGCCACGCAGCCAGATAGGGCGAGACGATCTTCAGCAGCCACTGGTAGCACGGGTGGCATTCCATGCCGATACGCAGCGCGCCACGCTCGCCCTGCGCGAACTGGCCCAGCCGCTCCTCGGCCAGGTCCAGCTGCGGCAACACCCGGTTGGCGACCGCCAGCAGGTACTGCCCGGCCTGGGTAAGCCGCAGGCTGCGGCCTTCGCGTAGCCAGACATCGGTGCCGAGCTGCTGCTCCAGCTTTTTCATGCTGTGGCTGAGCGCCGACTGGGTCAGGTTGAGCACGCCGGCGGCCGCGGTGAGCGAGCCCTGCTGTTCGACCTGCTGCACGATGCTGAGGTGGATGCGTTCCAGCATGACGATGAATCTCACTCATGGATTGGTGAAGTAATACCATTTTACGTCATGGAAGGGCATGGCTAGGATCGGGTCATGCCTTCGGTTGCCTGCCAGCCCGGTCACCTCGCCGGCCTGCAGGACTGCGCCCCCGCAGATCGCCCGAAGGAGCTCCCTCCCCAGCTGAAAGCGAATAGATGACCCGCCCCCTCCGTATCGTCGCCGTTTCCGGTGGACTGCAACGCCCCTCCCGGGCCGCCACCCTGGCCGAGCATCTGCTGGGCCTGATCGGCGAGGACATCCACAGCGAGCAGCAGCTGATCGAACTCGGTGAGCTGGCACCGCAGCTGGCCGGTGCACTGTGGCGCTCGCAGTTGCCCGAGGCGGTGGAGCGGCAGCTGGTTGCGGTTGAACAGGCCGACGTACTGGTGGTGGCCACGCCGGTCTACCGCGGCTCCTACACCGGCCTGTTCAAGCACTTTTTCGATTTCATCGACCAGGATGCACTGGTCGATACCCCGATCCTGCTGGCCGCCACCGGCGGCAGCGAGCGCCACGCGCTGGTGATCGACCACCAGCTGCGGCCGCTCTTCAGCTTCTTCCAGGCCCGCACCCTGCCCCTGGGGGTCTATGCCACCGATCGCGATTTTGCCGAGGGACGTGTGCACAACGAAGCACTGATCCAGCGTGCGCGACTGGCAGTGCAACGGGCACTGCCCCTGCTGGCGCTGTCCCATCGCGCCGCACCTCTCGCTGCCGCCGAGGCCACCGCAACGCTTTGAATGCCAGATGCCGCCGACCTGCATCTGGATGTCACCCCGCAACCCGGAACGCCGCCATGACGACCGACACCTTCACCTTCAGCATCACGCGCATCCCCTTCAACGAGGATTACCAGCCGGCCGAGGGCACGCGCATCACCACCAACTTCGCCAACCTGGCCCGTGGCGCATCGCGGCAGGAGAACCTGCGCAACACGATCAGCATGATCAACAACCGCTTCAACGACCTGGCGCATTGGGACAACCCGAGCGCGGACCGCTATGCGGTCGAGCTGGACATCATCTCGGTGGAGATGCACATCGACGGCGACGACGGCAGCGATCCGTTCCCGTTGATCGAAGTGCTGCGGCCGACCATCGTCGACACCCAGACCGGCGTTCGCACCGAGGGCATCGTTGGCAACAACTTCTCGTCCTACGTGCGCGACTACGACTTCAGCGTGGTGCTGCCGGCCAGCAACGAGGGCAAGGCCACCTTCGGCATTCCGGAAGGTTTTGGCGACCTGCACGGCAAGCTGTTCCAGCACTTCCTGCGCTCGGACGCCTACCGCGCCAACTTCAGCAAGGGGCCGGTGATCTGCATCAGTGTTTCCAGCAGCAAGACCTACCACCGCACCGAAAACCATCACCCGATCCTGGGCGTGGAGTACCGCCAGGGTGAGTTCTCCCCCACCGACCAGTACTTCGACAAGATGGGCCTGCGGGTGCGCTATTTCATGCCGCCGGGCAGCGTCGCGCCGCTGGCGTTCTACTTCCAGGGCGACCTGCTGGGCGATTCCTCGCACCTGGAA
>Ga0153948_1001060_pt1 | contig 14503 bp, 15 predicted proteins | sample TSNJ032MetaG_FD_104696 | JGI IMG/M metagenome (GOLD analysis project Ga0153948, IMG submission 104696) | Attine ant fungus gardens microbial communities from New Jersey, USA - TSNJ032 MetaG | ecosystem: Host-associated > Fungi > Mycelium > Unclassified | place: USA: New Jersey, Wharton State...
AACCCTGTCCATCAACACATCGATATCGGCATTGAGCCAGATGGAGATGCCGGCAGCGGAGACAGCGGCGCGCGTTTCGGCATTCATGTAGGCGCCGCCGCCGGTAGCAAGCACCATTGGGCCGTCATCGAGAAGACGCAGGATAACCCGGCGTTCGAGGTCACGGAATTCAACCTCGCCATAGGCTTCGAACAGTTCAGGGATCGTCATGCGCGAGACGGCTTCAATCTCCGTATCCGCATCGCGAAAAGGCAGGCCGAGCATCGAAGCCATCTTGCGGCCGATGGTAGACTTGCCAGCGCCCATCAGGCCGACCAGCACCAGAACCTTCGTACCGAGCAGACCACGGATAGCGTCGGCCCGCCCATGGAGCCCCGCCTTCTCATGTGTATTGGCTTGTTTTTCTATGCTGCTCATCAACCTCATCCATTTGGGATGGTTCCACATGAAAAACCGGGCGACGTCAATTGCTTTCATGGAATCTGAAAGCAGGAATGGCGGCTTTTTGCAGCGATGCCATCGACATTCTTGCTTTCACCGCAATGGCGCATCATAAACGACATATGCCTACGCTGACGCGCCTTATCGCTTTCGTCGTCGTGATCGCAGCCATTGCCTATGCTGCGATGTATGCGCTTGCGAATTTTGTCCAGCCGCAGACCCAGGAAATGAGAGTGGAAATTCCAGCTTCCAAACTGAAGCCTGTGCCAATCGCGCCAGCGCCTTCGGCTGACGGAACGGTCTCGACCGATGTGCCAGCAGCTGAAACCACCACGCCCTCACAGGAATAACGATGCGCGCATCGCTGGCGATTGAAAATTTCCTTGAAATGATGAGCGCCGAACGCGGCGCGGCAGGCAATACGCTCGAATCCTATGCCCGCGACCTTACCATGACCGCGGAAGCACTGGGCGAGCGCGGCATCAATCTCGCCGAGGCGCAGGCCGATCATATCCGCTCGGTTCTGGACGGCATGGCGACGGAAGGCTTTGCCGCGACATCGCAGGCGCGGCGTTTGTCCGCGCTGCGCCAGTTTTTCCGCTTTCTCTATTCGGAAGGCTATCGTCAGGACGACCCCACCGGGGTCATTGATGCGCCGAAGAAGCAGAAGCCGCTGCCAAAAATCATGAGCGTCGATCAGGTCACGCGCCTTCTCGATCGTGCTGCACTGGAAGCAGTCGAAGCCGAAGAGCAAGGTGAGCGCATCAAGGCGCTGCGGCTGCATGCTCTGATCGAAACGCTCTATGCGACCGGCTTGCGTGTTTCGGAGCTGGTGGGCCTGCCGGTCCGCGTTGCGCGCACCGATCACCGTTTTTTGTTGGTGCGCGGCAAAGGCTCGAAGGATCGTATGGTGCCGCTCTCGCCCAAAGCGCGGGATGCGTTGCAGGCGTTCTTGACCTTGCGCGATTCCCTGCCCGCCTGCGACGAGAACCCATGGCTGTTTCCGGCCTTTTCGGAAAGCGGACATCTGGCGCGACAGGTTTTTGCCCGCGAATTGAAGGGATTGGCAGCTCGCGCCAATCTTTCCGCCGCAGCCATTTCGCCCCATGTTTTGCGCCATGCCTTTGCCAGCCATCTTTTGCAAAATGGCGCTGATTTGCGCACAGTGCAGCAATTACTCGGCCACGCAGATATCTCGACCACGCAGATTTATACGCATGTGCTTGAGGAAAGGCTGCATAAACTGGTCAGCGAACATCATCCGCTTGCCGATTGAGCCTGCTCCGGTTATGAGAAAAGCAAAATTTGCAAGTTGAGCCCGCAGTGAATATGTAAGGCGCCGTAAAACAGCCTTCTTCAGGCACGCAATTGCGGCGATCTCGTTGGAAACGCACGAACAGTCAGGCCCGATGTACAACTATCTCGATTTTGAAAAACCCGTCGCCGATCTCGAAGGCCAGATTCTTGAGCTGAAGAAGCTTGCGCAGGAACAAGGCAGCGTTGAGATGAGCGACGAGATTCGCCGCCTCGAGAAGCGTTCGGCTGATGCGCTGAAAGATATCTATCGCAAGCTGACCCCTTGGCAGAAGGCGCAGATCGCCCGTCACCCGGATCGTCCGCATTGCCTCGAATATATCGACCGGCTGTTTACGGAATTCACGCCTTTGGCCGGCGATCGCCAGTTCGCCAATGACGAGGCGTTGCAGGCAGGCTTTGCCCGTTTCAACGGACAGCCAGTTGCCATTCTCGGTCAGGAAAAGGGTTCGGACACAAAGACGCGCCTGAAGCACAATTTCGGCTCGGCCCGTCCGGAAGGCTACCGCAAGGCCGTCCGCATCATGGAGATGGCCGACCGTTTCCAGCTGCCGCTGATCACGCTGGTTGACACGGCAGGCGCCTATCCGGGCGTCAGCGCCGAAGAACGCGGCCAGGCGGAAGCCATTGCCCGTTCCACTGCCGAATGCCTGCGTCTGCGCGTACCCGTGGTTTCGATCATCATCGGCGAAGGCGGTTCGGGCGGCGCAATCGCGATCGCCGTCGCCAATCGCGTCTATATGCTCGAACATTCGATCTATTCGGTCATCTCGCCAGAAGGCGCTGCCTCGATCCTGTGGCACGATTCCACCCGCGCGAAGGATGCCGCCTCCAACATGCGCATCACCGCGCAGGATCTGTTCGATCTCAAGGTCATTGACGGCATCATTCCTGAGCCACTCGGCGGCGCGCATCGCGGCAAGGAAGCTGTCATTGATGCGGCGGGCGACATGATCACGGCATCGTTACGCTCGATGAAGGATATCGACGGCGAGACCCTGAAGCAGGAACGCCGTCAGAAATTCCTCCAGATCGGTCGTAACCTCTAATAAAACCCCTGTCTGTTTTGCCATTTTTCATCCGGGATGTTCTTCACGTCCCGGATTTGCATCTCCACGTCATTTCCGCCATATTGCCGTCGCGTTAATTTTTAGATATCCAAGCAAGGATTTGTAAACGATACCGTAAGGTTTGGTTGTCAAAATCATCCGAGCAGGAAATCGTCTCTTGCACCGTTCTAACAAAATCGATGCGATATGAAGATCAGAACCGCAATACTTGGAACCGTCATGGCAACCGCGCTTCTCGCGGGGTGTCAGGGCTCGTCCGTATCCGACCTGAGCTTGCGCGCTGAAAAGCCGCTTCCCGAAAAGATCGTGACCAAGATGAAGGCGAAGGGCATGACCCGCACCTCGCCAATCACCGTGCGCATCTTCAAGGAAGAAGGCGTTCTCGAAGTCTGGAAACAGAAGAACAACGGCAAGTACGACCAGATCGCTTCTTATGAGATCTGCAAATGGTCCGGCAAGCTCGGACCGAAATATATCGAGGGTGACCGTCAGGCTCCGGAAGGTTTCTACACCGTCCATCCCGGGCAGATGAACCCGAAATCCAATTATTATCTCGCCTTCAACATCGGTTTCCCCAACGCCTATGATCGCGCCAACGGGCGCACGGGCCAGAACCTGATGGTGCATGGCGCTTGCTCATCATCGGGCTGCTATTCGATGACCGATGAGAGTGTTTCTGAAATCTACGCTTTCGGACGCGACGCCTTCAAGGGCGGCCAGCGCGACTTCCAGATTCAGGCTTTCCCGTTCCGCATGACTGCGGCCAACATGGCCCGTTACAAGAGCGACCCGAATTACGGCTTCTGGAAAATGCTGAAGCAGGGCTACGACGCTTTCGAAGTGACCAAGGTTCCGCCGAAGGTGGACGTTTGTGAAAAGCGCTATGTGTTCAACGTCGCGTCGCCGGACGGCCAGCCTCTTTCGGCTGCGGATGCATGCCCGCCATCGGCCAACACCGATGCGATGTCGACAGCCTATACGTCCTATGAAAAGACCTTCCAAAGCGCCTTCAGCGCCTCGCAGAAGGCTCCTGCTCCGTCGATCCAGGGCCTGACCGAAGCCAAGCTCGTTTCGGCCTGGAGCGCTGCACGCGCACGCGGCGAAAAGGTAACGCGTGAACCGCCTTCGCTCACGCCGACTTCGGCTGAAAAGGCTGGCGCACCGGATATTCGTCCTGTCACGCCGGCTCTATCCCAGCCGACGGCTACTGCAATTGCGGCAACGCCAGCACCGACCGCAACGGCTCCGATCGCGGCTCCCGCTGCTGCTCCAGCCATTCCGGCGCAATCAACCTCGACCGCTTCGGTGCCGACGCCGCAGCAGAATCCGGTCATGCCTGCCGACGTTTCGCCGGTCACCACCGGAAGCACGGTTGCCCAGAATATCGATCAGCCAGCACCTGTGGCTGCACCGGAAGCGAAAAAGCCATGGTGGAAGATCGTCGGCAACTGACCCCAGCCGAGGCGCAAATTCCCGTTTATGACCTGAGGGGGCTGAAATGCCCCCTTCCGGTTTTGAAAACCCGTCATCGTCTGGAAAAAATGCCGAGCGGCGCGCAGCTTTGGGTGGAGGCGACCGACCCACTTTCCGGTATCGATCTTCCGCATTTTTGCGCACAGGAAGGCCATGCGCTCATTGAATATGAGCGCGGCGAAACCGTGCAACGTTTCCTGATCCGGAAAAAATAAAGCTTAATGCCTTGGTGAAAAGCCCGGGATTGCCAACGGATTTTCCATCAGCGCTGCACGGTCTGGCCGGTCAAGGCTCGGACGACCCAGAAACGCGTCGAATAGTTCCCGCACATAGCTTTCCGGCAGGTCCTTCACGATCATGACCAGAAGCGTCTGCTTCTCGCCCTGCGGCCATTGCGGCAGGCGCGCTGGCGGGTGGAAGATTCTCTGCACGCCGTGGATCACGACGGGACGTTCCGGATCTTCGGCGATCTGTACAATGCCCTTGACGCGCAACAGCTTCTCGCGATGCGTTGAACGCAAGAGATCGAGGAACATATCGAAGGTCGAAAGCGGGATAGGCGCATCGTGCCGCAACGAAAACGAGCGGATGGCGTCGTCATGGTGGTGATGATGCGCATGATCATGATGGTGATGATCGTGACCGTGGCTATGATTATGGTCGTGATTGCAATCCGGCCCACACACATGATCATGCCCGTGATCATTATGATGCACATGGTCGTGATGATGGTGGCCATCATCCTCATAGGCTTCCGCCTTGAGCCAGCGCTGCACATCCGCGGTTTTGGTCTCAGGATTATATAATCCGCATTCGAACAAAGCCGCATAGCCGGTGCGCTCATCGCCTGCCGTCAGAATTTCGGCACCCGGATTAAGCGCTCTGAGACGCGCTTTTAGCGCCGCCAAACCCGCTTGTGCTTCGGGCAAATCCGACTTGGTCAGGATGATCCTGTCGGCCATCGCCGCCTGCTTCACCGCTTCCTCATGATTATCGAGCGTCGACATACCGTTGACAGCATCGACGGTCGTCAGCACGCCATCGAGACGGAAAGCCTGCATCAGCACGGGATGCCCCATGATCGAATGCAGGACCGGCGCTGGATCGGCAAGGCCGGTCGTTTCGATGATGACCCGCTTCAGCGCCTTGATGCGTCCCGTCTGCAGGCGGTCGATAAGATCGGCCAGCGTATCCACCAGTTCGCCGCGCACCGTGCAGCAAAGGCAACCGTCGGACAGCTCGATAACGCCCTCACTGGCTTGTTCGACCAGCAGATGATCGATGCCCACTTCGCCAAATTCATTGATGATCACGGCGGTGTCGCTCAAGGCCGGATCCTTCAGAAGCCGGTTGAGCAGCGTGGTCTTGCCGGAGCCCAGAAAGCCGGTCAACACGGAGACGGGAATAGGATTTGGCATGGCAAACACTTCACACTTTGAGGGCGCGACACTTTAAGGACACGACGGGTTGGGCTGACAATACCAGCCCAATGTCGTAGTGGATCAGTTGATCGCGGTTGTTTTCACACCCGCTGCACGCTGCGGGCGCGGCATTGGCACAGGCACCTGCGAGATGTGGAGCTGGCTTGGCTTGGTGACCGGGCCCGGTTCGGAAACAAGCCCGACCTGCACGGCGACCGGATCGTGATCCATGGCGTGAATATAGGGCGAGTTGATCTTCAGCTTGCCTTCGACATCGCGACCGTCCCAACGGTCAGCCATGGCCTGCTGGCTGCAGATCGCCTTGCGCATATCGACAGCCTCGTTGAGATTGCCGCCTGCGGTTGGCCGCAGCGTTGCAAGCGTTGCACCGCCGGATGTGTTGTCACGGAAAGCGTCGGTCATCATTTGCGCAGCCTGCACCGCGCGTGCTTCCTGACGATCCGCGCCGAGAACGATGGCCAGCACAGTGCGACCGTTACGGGTGGCGGAACCGGCCAGATTGAAGCCCGAAGCACAGACGAAACCGGTTTTCATGCCATCGGCGCCGTCATAGCGGCCCAGCAGAATGTTGTAATTGGCCTGAACTTTCTTGCCCGCTCCCGGATCGATGGCCTCGGTCGAGAAATAATGCGCATATTGCGGGAATTCGCGACGCAGCTGCACGGCGAGAACCGCCAGATCGCGCGCGGTCGTATAATTGTTCGGATCGTGAAGGCCGTTCGGGTTGGCGAAATGCGATCCGACCATACCGAGACGCTGCGCTTCCGCGTTCATGAGCTGTACGAAACCCGCCTCGCTGCCGCCGACAGCTTCGCCCACGGCGACGGCGACGTCATTGGCGGATTTGACGAGCATGATCTTCAGCGCGGTATCGAGCGTCATCACGGAGCCCGGCTTATAGCCCATCTTGCTCGGTGGCTCCTTGGCGGCGCGAACCGTCATCGGTACCGGAGATTCAAGTGTCATACGACCGGACTGAAGCGCGCGAAACGTGACATAGGTTGTCATCAGCTTGGTGAGCGAAGCAGGATACCAGCGCTGGAACGCGTCCTGCTGGGCATAAACCTTGCCGGTTGCCACATCGACAGCGATTGACGGATTGGCCAGTGCCGCTCCCATCGCCGTGCCAGTCATTGCTGCGGCAGCAAACAGGATTTTCAACGACTTCGACAACATTGCGCAGTTCCAATCAATAATGGCCCGCAATTTCTGCGGGTCTCCGTTTGCACGGTCCAATTCCATGGTTCCAAATCGCCATCAGGACGACACACGACACTTTCGGTCATATAAGGAGGATTTGCGTTGCTCTTATCTATGCCATGTGGCGAGGAAAAGGCAAACAGGGATTGCCGGATTTCACCGAAACGTCATATCCTGTTTCCTTCAAATCACACCCAACCATGCCATATTGGGCCATGTTGATCCAAGCCCATATAGACCCAATACGGGAGCCTCTCCGAAATGCCAGTGCTTAATCGTGCCGTAGAAACGCAGGCGGAAATCGCCGCCTGGCGACGCCAGCTACACCAGAATCCTGAACTGCTCTACGATGTGCACGACACCGCGAAATTCGTCGCGGAAAAGCTGAAAGCCTTCGGCTGCGACCATGTGGAAACCGGCGTTGGACGCTCCGGCGTGGTCGGCATCATCAAAGGCCGCCACGGCGACGGCCCGGCCATCGGCCTCCGCGCCGATATGGACGCACTACCAATCACCGAAACAAGCGGTGTCGAATGGGCGTCGCGCAACCCCGGCAAGGCGCATTCCTGCGGCCATGACGGGCACACCTCCATGCTGCTGGGCGCTGCGCAATATCTGAGCGAAACCCGCAATTTCCGCGGTTCGGTCGCGCTGCTCTTCCAGCCCGCCGAAGAAGGCGGCGCTGGCGGCCTTGCCATGGTCGAGGACGGTGTCATGGATCGCTTCGGCATTTCGGAAGTCTATGGCGTGCATAATATGCCGGGTCTGCCGGTCGGCCAGTTTGCCATGTGCAAGGGACCGATCATGGCTGCGACGGACGAATTCGATCTCTTCGTCAGCGGACGGGGCGGTCATGCAGCGCAGCCGCACCGCACCATCGATCCAATTCTGGCCGGTTCGCAGTTGATGGTGGCTTTGCAGGGCATCGTCTCGCGCAATACCGATCCACTGGATTCGCTCGTCATCTCGGTCACGAAGTTCATCGCAGGCGAAGCTTATAATGTGATCCCGGAAAAGGCCACGCTATCGGGCACCGTCCGCACGCTGCAAAAGGAAACGCGCGCTTTCGCTGAACGCCGCATTCGCGAAGTGGCAGCGGGCATCGCCACCGTCACCGGCGCAGAGATTACCGTGCGCTACAAGAACAACTATCCGGTGACCTTCAACCATGATGCGCAGACGGAATTCGCAGAGCGCATCGCCACCGGCGTTGCAGGCGAAGGCAAGGTCAATGGCAATGTCGAGCCGATGATGGCGGCGGAGGATTTTTCCTACATGCTGGAGGCCCGCCCCGGCGCCTATATCTTCATCGGCAATGGCGATACGCCGGGCCTGCATCATCCGGCCTATGATTTCAACGACGACGCCATTCCCTATGGTGTCAGCTATTTCGTAGCCGTGGCCGAAACGGCGCTCGCCGCTTGATCAGCACCTGATAGCCGGCTGATACCACTGGCGCCCAAGAAAATCCGCCTACCCCGCTTTTTGCGGGGTTGGCTACCGCCATGAAACCCAGTATGTGTCGGAAACATCCGAACATGCTGGCATCGCTGGCAAAAGCGGATGGCTCTAACGGTCGGTCCCGTAGCTCAGTAGGATAGAGCGACAGATTCCTAATCTGTAGGCCGCAGGTTCGATCCCTGCCGGGATCACCAACCAAATCAAATGGTTAGGTGATTTTGCACCGAAGTTTCATGTTGCATCTTGTTGCAAATGGCATTCCATAAATTTCAAGGAGTTACGGAGACCAGCCGCAATTCCATGCGACATGCCGTGCAACATGGCTCATCAAAATTTCGTTTCAAAACTCTACACCAACGTTTCCGACTTCTATTTTTCTGTTTCAGAAAGACGGAGTAATGGGGGGAGTAGTTGACCGCCTGTTGCGCCTCTGCCAGCTTTCCCCCGATTTCTAACGGGAAAAGCCAATGACGAAACGTCTCGACATCACCGCCAGGCAAGTGACCGCGATTTGCGAGGGCGCAAAGAAGGCCGGGTGCACTCCAGAGATTAAGATCGGCAACGCTTATATTCGCCTGATCCCGCAAGAACTCCTGAACGACATCTCGGATGAAATTCCTTACGAGGACAAGGGAAGAGGCTACTTGTGAGAAGCGATCCGTATTCCTATCCCCCACGCGGAATGAGCCGTGAGGCGGCAGCCCGGTATATTGGAATAAGCACGACCAAGTTTGACGAACTCGTCAAAGACGGGCGCATGCCTAAGGGGAAGCGGATCGACGGGCGCGTCGTCTGGGATCGGTATAAATTGGATGCGAGTTTCACCGATCTGCCAGACAATGACGCCCGACCGCCCCAGGAAGCGAAGTCTAAACGATCCGACGATCTTTCCACCACCACCTTAGGAAAGCGAGAACAAGATGCTCTGGCAGAACTGAGCCGATACGGAGTGGGTGTTAAGGTAAGCAGGCGCGAAATCAAAGGCTGTGGCTGTCAAACGGAAGACCGGCTGACAGAGCGGGGATTTATCGAGACGTTTCCAAATCCGAAGTTTCCGGAACGCGTCGGCGGATACGTTCTTAATGAAGCTGGCATGCAAGCCTGGAAGGCAATCATGGCGGAACGCTTGTTCACTTGACGCGGTATCAATGCTCTGACAGCCTGCGACAAACAGGGGGGCTAAAATGACCTATTATAGAAATCCTGAGCTAGCTCGAAAAAATTCTCCCGTTGAAATCACATCGAAATGCCCAGCTTGTGGAGACCCTTTAAGCGGGGCCACAGTGGTATATGACCTTTATGGCACCGATATTCCGGGATACGCATTTCATCGAGACTGTGCATTCGAAATGGCCCAACGCATTATTTGCGACGCATGGCCAAATCGTCGCGACCCGGATGTAGATTAACAGGGGCGGTTCGATGGGTATCTTTGCACAGATTATTGGAACGCTTGGAATGTTCGCCGGTGTGGTCGCTGCCGCGCTCGGCTTCACGCTGACGGGATCAAGTGGCTTCCTGCTATTGCCATATGGCGTCGGCCTGTTCATTTCCGGCATGCTGATTGTGTGCCTCGGTCTTATTGTCGAGCATGTGCACGGCATGAGAAAAGCCCAAGAGCGCACCCTTGAGCTTCTGGAAGGCCGCATTCGGAAAGAACCTGCCTGACAAGCGTTACCACGATTGATTGCTATTCATGTTTTATCCACAATGCTTGTGGATAATTGCAATCCTGTGGAAAACAGCTATATGCTGCTTCGTACAGTGTCGCACACGCCAGAGGCGTAGGGGCCAAAAGATGAGCTATGAACCGAGAAAAGCAGCGCAGCTTATTGCGTATCTAATTCAAAAATCTGGCGGAAAGTCTCTAGATTTTTTGAAATCGGTAAAACTCGTCTATTTGTCTGATCGAGAAAGTGTCGCTCGTTTCGGCTTCCCAATCCTCGATGAGCCGAGGTACTCCTTGCCTCACGGCCCAATAAATTCGGAAACAATGGATCGAATGAATGGTGCTTTCAGTGATGACGCTGAAGCACAGGAATGGTTAGCGCTTCTTTCAGACAAGGCTGACAACAAAATCGGTTTGACGGTCGAGAAGATTTCACGAGACGACCTCGATGAACTTAGCGACGCCGATATTGAGTGCGCGAATGCCGTTTGGGAAAAATTCGGACATATGTCGCCTTGGGCACTGAGGGAGTGGACGCATGACCATTTGCCAGAGTGGCAAGATCCCGGTCGGGGTCGTCGTCCCATCACCGTACTCAGCTTGATGAGGAGTGTGGGAGTGGAAAATGCCGAGGAAGCTGCGCGTGTAAGCGAAGGCCTTAAGCGTATTGATGCAGCATTCGAGATGGCACGAGTTAGATAATTGGTTGCACGCGCAGGTACACTGTTAATTCCCTCTGGACCTGCGCATGATCCCAATAGGCATCATTTGCATGTCGTCTGCACTGATCCTTGCAACGAAGGTAAGCAGCTTATAGTTGGCATCAATTCTTGGGTTAACAATTTGTGCGACCCAGCTTGTATCCTTCAACCACATGAGCACCCTTGGCTCAATCGTGTTTCATACGTGTTCTATCGTATGGCGCGTATTGAGAGAGCAGATGATCTAGACAATGGAGTGCTTACGGGGTTGTTTGCAGTTCATCCCGCTATGAATGGACAGACCTTTCTGCGAATTAGGAACGGCATCTGTACAAGCATCCAAACACCTCCAAAAGTAAAAACATACTTCGGCTGCGCAGCGCTCCCCGCACCTCCCATTAATGAAGTTGCGGGCTAATTAGCCATACCATCTATTTCCTTCGAGGTTGCCCGGTGAATGGCTTTCTCCTCATCGTAAGCCTTCATAAGCGCTTTGTAGTTAGGCGCTTTGTTGGCCCGCTTTGCGCTTTTGTGCATGGAAAGCATCAGGTACAGCATACCGGCCAGCCCTGACCGCTGACGCACGATGCCGGAAAGCTGGTTACATTCCCACATCGCGAAGCCCATAGGCATCTGATCCCATGCCTCGTACCAGCTTGATAGATCGGTCTCGATCCAGTCAGAGCAGGCGCGGACAAGATCGCTCACGGCCCACAGGCTGTATTTGTCGATCAGTCCCTGCTTTCCCGCTGCTTCTGCCAAGGTGGACAGGACGATACGCGCATGGCCTTCACCGTACTTCTCAATCAGTCGGTTGATGGTGGCAACGGCGCGTGTCTGGCCCGGTAACGGGTAGCTGGTGCCGGGGATAATCTCGATATCGAATTCTGCGCAAAGCTCATGTGCTGTCGTCATGTGAAACGGCCTATTTGCTGAATTGGAGACTGCAGAGAATATATCACGTTTGGTGAACAATGCACTATAACAGATCACAGATATTGAACAATTGTGGATTGCACATGTCAAAGCTCAATAAGCCTATCCGCTCCATGCTCATCAACCGGTACGATGGTGCGCGGGTGCTACACATAAGCGATATCGCTTTCAAGGAACTGGTCACAGAAGGCTATATCAAGCCCGACAGGCGCAAGGGCTTCTATCGGCTCGGTCACATCATCGACGGCCACGCTGAAGCTGTGCGGATGAATAGGATCGTGGCACCGCATGAGAGGACAACCAATCCCGCGATGCTGGCTTGCAGCCTGACGGAATAGTGGGCGGGGGATGTCTCGTCCGTTGCCCGTAGTGGTTAGAGACCCGTGCGCCAGGACAGCGCATGTATCCGCAATTCAATAAAAGGGGGGCGGATATGCCAACCTGACCGGCACGTTTCTGCGTACCCGACGCCCAATCGATTAATCATAAACCGCGACAATTTTCGTTTTTCTTACGCTTTATGATTGCTGTCTTGTCGGGCGGGTACGGGATCGGATGCCGATTATTCTGAGAATGCCCCGCCCCCTTTTTCTCAATTGCAGATGGATGCATGAATTGGCCTGACGGGTCGCCAGATGGGAGGCGGGGGGATCAGAGGACCCCGCCCGTGACTTATGATTGCTCAACGAAGGCGACAAAATTGACGATGCCGTGAGATGTCATGCCGCCTCTACCTTCACGGCATTGTCCCCCATGAGTTCACCGAACTTATCCGGCCAGCGATGAACTATTTCCGAGAAAGCCTTGTCTTGTTGGATGATTGTTCGCTCAATAAAGCCACCGCATCGGCAACCTTCAACGTCATTGTGGGAATGAAGCCGCTGCGGCTCGCTTCGGATCGCCTCCATGAGGCGAATGCCGCACTCCATGCTGTAATCCCACTTGAAATCCTCAACGCTTCCGAAATTGAATGCGGCGAGTGTTTCGTCTTTCGGGAAGGCATTAGAATAGAAGTTGCCAAGCTTGGTAGGTCCTTCGAAGGCGATTTCGCCGTCATCTTGCGCGCCCAGGGCAAACGTCCACATTTGCCATTCCTCATCCCGTTCGGAATAGCCGCCGATCACAACGCGTACATTTACTAGATCGCCGTACAACAAATGGGCTTCGACAGATGAGGACTTCACTATGAAAGCTAAACGGTCAACCATTCGATCAAAGCTATGGCAATGGGACAGATGATCCTTGGCTATCCGCGTTGCGTTGCCTTCGCCTGCTGCAAAAACGAATGCAGACAAATGGGGTACGGCGCGCAGCTTATTACTGAACTCGCCCATTCGCCCTTGATCGTCGTAAGCGCCACCGTCTGTGAATGCTTCGATACAGTTGCCATGATTAATGAAGACGCCTGCTGTCATATCGTCAAGCTCCTTCCACCTGTTACGGGTCCACCTGTCGGCAGGCTTGCCATGTTGTATCCGGGTGCCCCGCCCTTCATATAGCCCGCAATTCCTCGGCGCATCGCCTCGACAACGCCAACCCCGCCAGCTTTGCGAACATCGTCCTGCGACCAGACAACCTCTCCTTTGTGCACCACTCCGGCAGGCTGCTTTTTCCCGCCGGGGCCGGTATACCCGCCCTTATCGAAGCCGAATATTTTTCCAATTGAACCAAAGATACCGCCAAAGCCACCCCCGCCCTTGATGTCAAACAGGCTGTCAAAAGCAAGGTCCATAAGCTTCTGACCGATTTTCCCAAGAGCATCAGCGAATATATCTGCCGATTTTTTACCCTGAATGAAGCCGTCAACGATGCCACGTGACAAGTCTTTCTGAAACTGCGCAGCATCCTCCGCATTTTCGCGGATTTTGTTCTGTGCTTCGGAAAGCTTATTCGCTTCAGCCGTTGCCAAGGCGAACTGATTGGCTGTTGCGGATATCTCGGCGCGCAGTTCTGGCGTGATCTTCACACCGGCTTTCTGGGCGGCATTCAGCAACTCTTGCTCGGCGCGAGCCTTTTCCATGGCGAAGCCGTAATCATCCACAAGCGGATTTAGTTGCCTCTGTGCTTCGGTCTCTGCAACAAGCGCGGCTGTGCGATCCGTGATTTGCTTGGTCAGGCGTTCGTAATCGTTGTCGCGCTCGGTCTTGGCCTTCTTCCCCTTATTTTTGTCGGAAGTATCGGAAGACACCACTGGCTTTGAAACGCCCGCTTTATCCAATTTCCCTAATTGCTGCTCTATTTGCAGAACTGAACTCGTTAAAGCATCCGCTTCTGCTCGCGCTTGATCAGCGGCGTATTCGAAGGGCGCGAACTTCATTCCCGTCATTTTCTGGAATGCATCAACTCGACCCTGCGCCGCCCAGAAGGTAGCATCAGCCATTGTAGCCGCTGCCTTAGCCGCCTCAAGCTGCATTGCGATCTGGTCCCGCAATGCCTGGCTATATTTGCCGGATGCATCCTTGGCCTTGTCCAGCGCCTCGGCGTTTAAATCGATGACATTTTCGAAGCGCTCTGCTGCCTTTGATGCTTCGGACTGATTGTTGCGAAGCAGCAAGACGCCTGCCGCTACAACACCAATCGTCAGTCCAATCGGACCAAGGGCCGCATTAAACGCTGCGGCTGATACTGTACCCGCACGAAGCGCTGTCACAAGGTATCCGACAGACTGGGCACCACTGATCGCACCAGCCACCAGCCCGGCCATAGCTTTTCCTGCGAGCGCTGCGCCTAGAACGGTTGCGAGGTTGAGCGCAACATCGGCAGCTTTGCCGAAATTGTCTGCCAGTGACAGAATAT
>Ga0153948_1001065_pt1 | contig 14476 bp, 13 predicted proteins | sample TSNJ032MetaG_FD_104696 | JGI IMG/M metagenome (GOLD analysis project Ga0153948, IMG submission 104696) | Attine ant fungus gardens microbial communities from New Jersey, USA - TSNJ032 MetaG | ecosystem: Host-associated > Fungi > Mycelium > Unclassified | place: USA: New Jersey, Wharton State...
ACATACTTCGGGTATAATCTATCAGGTAGTCAAGATATTTACAAGATAGGGCTATCGCCAAACGGTAAGGCAACGGACTCTGACTCCGTCATTTCAAGGTTCGAATCCTTGTAGCCCTGGTAATATGAATCCCCTGCAGGTATGGTTCCTGTAGGGGATTTTTTTGTCGGAAAACATGTGGAATGGGGTTTTGAGGGATATTATGTTTTTTTGTGTTTATATTCAAGCTGAACCGGATGGCGAGTTGTTTTCGGATTTGTGCGGTGTTTTCAGAATGGATAGGTCAATTCATAGGTCAATTATATGACTATTTTTCTGCTGAGAGTATATACATTGTGAGATCTTGCTTGTGTAGTATAAAATGGTATATGAACAGTTAGAAAAAAACAGCCAGTAGTAACAGGAGGGTGAAATCCCTCTTTTTTGTTGCTATATATTGGAATGCTTTGAGATTTACTCCCACACAATCTTATTAGATTTACGCCATGTCTTTCCTACTCGAATCTTTTTATTTCCTGTTTATTTAATAATTTATAGGCTTGGCTTTTTTCTATCAATAGGATATGGTATAGATCCTGGCTGGTTAAAATGTCCTCATATTTATTATTCATTCATATTCCCTTTTTGTGAAAGTAAATATTTTATATTAAAAGAAGCTCTCCATAACATCATGGAGCACACAAATTGCAATGAACATATAACTTGATTTAAATAATGTGGCTGTGTAAAAGTGCATCATTAAATATTAATATTGTAAAAAGATATATATAGTATTGCAAAATGCTATATATCTAGTATAATAATTAATAATATTTGTCGTTTGAAAAAGAATTTAGCAAAATTATAAAGAAAATTATTAACAATGACATATTATGTCTAACCCTCTTGATATAATGGGTAAGAAAAACAGAGGTGATTTTTATGGAACCAGATAATAGAGCTGCGCGAATTTTAGGTTTGTATTCCAGCTTGATAGATGGGCAGCTTATTAATAAGGCTGACGAAGCTAGAAAATATTCAGTGAATGATAGAACTATACAGAGGGATCTGGATGATATAAGGTCGTTCCTTGAACTTTCTTTTGTGGATACCGGGGTTATGAATGCTGTTGTTTATGACTATCTGAATAAAGGGTATAGATTGGAAAGACCGAAAAGTATAAAATTATCCGCTGATGAAATGATTATGATATGTAAAATCTTATTATGCAACCGTGATTTTGAAAAAGCTGAAATAATTACATTGATTGATAAGCTAATATCTTGTTATGCTCCTGAGAAAAATAAAAAGTTAATATTTGAGATGGTTACTAAAGAGAAGATTAGTATTTATAATCAATAACAGATACAAGAAAAATAAGATTGATTTTCACATGAATTTGAAAGGAAAATTAGTGTATTCTATATTATGAAAACTGGTCTATTTAAAATAGATTCCTTACACTATGAGTTGAATATGAGGAAGGAGAGATAAAAGGGAAGCTATGGAGGGGGATTTGAGTAGGATTAGAACTTGATATGTGTAAAATAGTATTTGGGTACTTAGGAGGATATAATGAATAAAATATTTGTACAAGCTTCAGGAGAAGGAATACAGATAGAACCTACTAATAATATCCTGAGTGTATAAGTTGTTCAGAAATGCATATGAAAAAATAGGATATCGATTACGTAGTAGAGCGGTCTTGACGGTTTTAGAGAATAAACAAGTGTCTTATTATTCAAGTAATATTAATTATACGAACGAGCAGAAAAATTTGACGACAATTATGTTTTATGTCCTGTATTGCTGAAACATTGGCGGCAAATCATTCCATTTGTTGGTATAAATATAATATAACTATTATTTGTTTAGGTTAAACTTGTAATAGGTTAAAAATAAAGAGAGGAGGGGCTGTTGCTGAAATATAGTCTTACATGATAAGTTGTGATAATAAAAAATACTATTTATATCAGGAGGAAATGATATGTTTTTAAATCAATTAAGTTGCGAAAGTAAAAATGCTTTTTTAGAGCTATGTATTTATGCTGCTCATTCTGATAAGGTCTTTAAAGACGAAGAAAGTCAGATGATTTTTGATTATTGTCATGAAATGAATATACCGGAGGTGATGCCAGAAAACACAGAGGAACTAGATGATATATTAAATTTTATTAAAGAAAAAGCAAGTGAGAAAGAAAAGAATATAATATATTTAGAAATATTGGGACTATTAAAAGCTGATAACGAATTTGATGAAAAAGAAAAGGCTTTTTTGCAGAGAGTAATAATCGATTTAGGAATCAGGGAAAGTATTGTAAATAAAATAGACGGTTTGTTGAATGAATATATGGCTGTTTGTAGCGAAATTTATTTAACAATAAATGAGCCAAATGGAGATTAATCCATATAAAATAATCACGAAAGGTAAGATAACTGTCCAATGGAAGAAAAGAGTCAGAGATATAATTCCTTAATAGTAAAGGACGAAGAGAATCGAAAAATATTAATAGGTGACGAAAAATGTGACAAATTTGATTATTTAGTTGCAGTAGCTTGTGGTGTGATCGGCGGTATGATTGATATTTTTCTTGTTGGTAGTCCGGGAGATAGTGTATTGGGAAAGTGGACGGATAAGCAAGTCGATAGTACAGTAATGGCTTTTGCAAAGAAAATGGGTTGGTCCCCTAAGGTGGGGAATGAAAATAATGTCCGCAGTGCCATTGGCTATTTGGAAAATGGAAGCTCCAGAACAGGTTTTAGTGGTTTTAAGGTAAATTATGACCAAAGTAAAAGCACTCAGGTAGGTGACAGGTTTAAAATGGCACCCAAAAACCACCATATGTTATCATTGGCGCATTCTCCAGATATTGTAGGCCTTTTTTTCTCAATTCTCAACCAGTTTACATTAACCTCTTCATTTATTGCTAAAGGACAAATTATCACAATTTCTACTGATACCTTTGAATTGCAAGGAGGTAATTTTATTGCAAAAATATTTTGTGCAATAGGAAATTGGTTTGGCCACATAATGTCAGATATTGCAGGAAGTTCGGGAAGTGTAGTAAGAGGTACAGGAGTAGTAATGCCATTTTACGAATTATTCGGATTATGTAAATTTGGTAAATTTAATGTTGGAAAAGATAAGCAGGATCTGGCCACTATAGCTACCAGGGCATTCCAAGAAGGATATGACTTAAGATCAGCTTTGGCTCAGGCCATACCAGTAGTAATTACAGACTTATCAATCAGGTTGATTTGGGCATTGAGATGTTATTTTCAATATAAAATGCCATTGAAAGATTGTATTCCTACTCAAAAGCATGCAGATTTGCGAGTTATGCTATTATTTGGAAATGGAACTTTGTGTTTAATGGATGGAATTGATGCAGTGATCCGTTCTGGTGGTAATTTTCTTACGTTTTTTTTGAGATTTAATATTATTGCATGGTTCAGGTTTGTTACATTGGTATTAAAAGAAATATTTATCAGAGTGGGAATAAAAGATGTGCTTCAAAAGGATATTGCAGCTTATCAAAGAATTAATGAAGTACTTACAACTTACTTGAAGCAGCTTGAACAGATTGATATTAATCAGTTTAAAAAAGAAGCAGCAGAATATAATAAAATGCTACAACGATTATCTGATGCAATATCAAGTGAGGAATTAAATGGAATACTCCTTGAATGTTACGAAGAAATTGGTATTTTGAAACCATGGGAAGGAAATTTTGATGAGCATATGTCAGATAATAATAAGAGATTGGTATTTAAATAATGTTTTATTGTGATTGCTGTGGTTGGTGTTGTAGAAGTCTTGATAGATCTAATATATATAAGGATTTAGATCGGGGGGATGGGATCTGTAAATATTTAAATAATAACTTCTGCTCTATATATGAGCAGAGACCGCTTCTTTGCAGAGTGGATGAAAGTTATGAAGTGTTTTTTAAGGACTCTATGAATCAGGACGAATATTATCGTTTAAATTATTCGGCTTGCCAAATATTAAAAAGGAGGAAATAGTCATGCCATTACCATTAATTTTAGGAATAGGGGCTGCATTAGCTGGAACTGTAGGAGTAGGAGGCGGAATTCGTGGTGCTGTTAAAATGAAAGAAGCGAATGATACCATGAAATCATCAGAGCGGCTGCATGAGGAGAATATAGCGAAGTTTGAAGCTAGAAGTAAGGAAGCAACCAGCAGAATGGATGAATTAGGTAAACTTGAACTGGAGATTATGAATGGTTTTGAAGATTTTTCAAATGTGATGGAAAAAATTCAAAATAGACCAAAATTTGAAGAGAATGATATAGAAGGAGCAAATTTACCTAAATATGATGCCGAAGAACTTAAAAAAGTATCAGTAGGAGCAGGAGTACTGCTTGGTGGTTTAGGTGGTGCGGCAGTAGGTACAGCAGGAGGATTTGCTGCTGCTGGTGCGGCAACATCAGCAGTAATGGCATTAGGAACGGCGTCTACTGGAACTGCGATTGCTTCTTTAAGTGGCGTGGCAGCAACAAATGCTACATTAGCGGCACTTGGAGGTGGAGCACTGGCAGCAGGTGGCGGTGGAATGGCTTTGGGAACCACAATACTTGGTGCGGCAACTTTAGGTGTTGGATTGCTTGTGGGGGGTATGATCTTCAATATTACAGGGTCAAAGCTTGGAAATAAGGCAGATGATGCATATAAGGAAGTAAGAAAGGAAAAAGAGATAATAAATAAGATATGTGAATACTTGGATGATTTGAGTATGGTTTCCTGGCAATATACAAGAGCATTGGAAAAAGTTAAAAGAAAATACTTAGAAGTTTTCGGAATTATGTCTTATGTTGTAAATACATTACATAAAACTGATTGGAATGAGTTTTCAGAAGAAGAAAAGCAGGTTACACAGAATGCAGTGCTTTTGGTTGGATTGCTGTTTAAAATGTGTCAGGTAAAACTGGTTAATAAGTCTGAGAATGAGGAAGATATGAATGAGGTTAACAGGAAAGATATAAATAATGCGTTAAAGCAAGCATCTGATGTTATGCAGAAAGTCGCATAAATAAGGTAGTATTTAATTTTAAAACCATATTAGATCCCTTTGTGGAATTGATTTCTGCTGAGGGATTTAACATTGGTATGCGCACTTAAGTAAAAAAATAATGAGTGGAGGTATTAATGGATTCTGATAAGGGTAATAAAGTGGAAAGAGCTCTAGGAATATATACAAAGCTATTAAATGGATATACTGTAAATAAAATTCAGGAAGCACAGGATTATGGGGTAGATACTCGAACCATTCAACGGGATATAGATGATATCCGTAATTTTATTGAATTGGATTCCAAAGGGATAGGCCATAATTCTGTATTTTACAGCAGAAAAGAAAAAGGATATCGTCTAGAGCATATATACAAAATGAAATTTACTAATAGCGAAGTGTTGGCAATCTGCAAAATAATATTGGATAGCAGGGCATTTACAAAAGACGAAATGGATGTAATGCTTAAGAAATTGATTGAATGCTGTGTCCCAAAATGTAATAATGACCTTGTTAAAGAGTTGATTGGCAATGAACAATTTCATTACGTAGAACCTCAACATAAAACAGTATTTATTGATACAATGTGGAATATTGGACAGGCAATAAAGCATTACCAGTTCATAGAAATAGATTATGAAAAAAGAAAAGGTAAAGAGATGGTTACACGGCGTCTTAAACCGTTAGCTATAATGTTCTCTGAATATTATTTCTATTTAACAGCCTTTATAGATGATGAAGAAATACAGCAAAATTTTGATGTTTTAAATGATTCTTTCCCTACAATATACCGAATAGATAGAATTAAGAACTTGAAGGTGTTGGATACAAGGTTTAGTATTCAGTATAACAGTAGATTTGAAGAGGGTGAGTTCAGAAAACGAGTACAATTTATGTATGGCGGAAAATTACAACGAGTAAAATTTGAATATTCTGGAGAAAGTATTGAAGCCATACTGGACAGGTTACCTACAGCAAGGATTTTGAAAAAAGAAAATGGTATCTATACCATATCTGCCGATGTGTTTGGGAAAGGTATTGATATGTGGTTAAGAAGTCAAGGGGATTTGGTTAAAGTACTTACAAGGAACGGTATGAATAGTATGTAATAAATACTCCCGGTTGAAATGTTCAACCGGGAGTAAATTATTTTATATATGGAATTATTTCAGATATGAATTTATCAACTACAAGAAGCTGTGATTCGGTCATATGTGTCAAACAATTTTCTATATGAGTTAATGTTTCTTGCGTTGCATGAGTTTTTTCATTATTGATATCAATTATATCTTCGATATTGACATGAAGAATGGAACATAGGCGGATAACTTTTTCCAAAGTAAAATTCCGTTCAGACCGTTCAAGTTGAGCATAATATTGAGGGTCTAATTCCAATGCCGCTGCTAAGTCTTCTTGTGTCATATTGTTAAGTAAACGGTATTTTTTTATATTTTGAGAAATTTGTTTAAAGTTTGTTTTTGCCATCTTTTTCTCCTTACTGCTCTATCATACTAATAAAAAAACGAGATGTTAAGTAAATATATGCCATATATACTATATAAATAAGCGGTGTTATTATATCGTATGTAAAATTACGTTATCTGATTCTTAAATAAAGCAAATAGATCTACTTTTTAATATAAATCAGTTAAATTTCAATTATATGCACCGTAGGATTTAGTCCTAAGGTGCATTTTGATGTGCATTCGTCCCGTTATGAGCAGCGTATATTATATATTTAAAATATTATAGAAAATATTACCGAATGACATATATTGTCACGCCCATTTGCTATAATGCATCAATCAGAGACAGAATAGTAAAATAATCAATGGTAGTTAAAAGTAGTGAATCAGCAATGGGGTGATATCATCATAATGATATAGTAACTATTGCAAAATGCACTAATAATGGTTATAATGAATTAGATTACAATGATCCTAGAAGACTAGACATATGGCCATTACGAGTCAAAAAGGAGGTGTATAACGCAAGAAGAACGTGTAACCGCAGATAATTTCAATATAAAGGAGACGACTAAAAAATGAAAAAAAGAATTAAAAGATTTATTAAGACAGTGGCAGCAATTGCCCTGGCAGGAGGAATCAGCATTAGTGGGTTTTGGAATGGAAATGTAGCAACGAATGTATATGCAGAAGAAACGAGACTTGTTATTCCAGAGCTTACAACAGATATCAATGACGTGGTGTATGATTATAAGTATGATGGAACCAGATGGATTGATTCAGAGGGTAATGAGACTGATGATGAGTTGAAAGGCATTATAGTAATTGAGTCAGGGGATGTAACATTAGACTTAGGTATTGTATATTACTATGATAAAACGGATCCCACCAAGTGTACAACGGTTCATATAGGTAATGCGAATGTAATTATAGAAAATGTCTCTGGGAATTTTCACAGTTTCTGGAATTCTGTTCCTGAAATCATAATTTATAGTACTGATGCCAGTTTATCCTTTCAGGGAAATGTTTTGGAATTAAGCTTAGTATCAGGATTTCAAGGTAATCTTTACATAGGTGGTTTTACAAATATCATTACAGGAGAATTTTGGGGGTTCAAGCCGTCTGGAACTTATCAAATAATAGATGGGGTTGAACATATTGTGAAGAAGAATATAGCAAGTGAAGAGATTCATCGATATGATGGAACGAATATTGGTGATGATCCATATAGCTTTGTGGCTCTACGACCTTTCTGGGCGAATTTTTACGGTCAATACCTCGGTCTAGATAATTTAAGTTCTTTTGATACGTTTTCTTGGAATACTTTAAATTTGGGTGATGTTAATTTCGAATGGTATATTAATGGTGAATGGACTGAAGCTGAAATGAACATATCTGTATTTAGATACGCAGATGGATGGGATTTCAGTATTGATACAGAAGGGCATGTGACTGATATAAATGCAAAACCATTCCCAGAAGATTTTAGAGTCAGGATTACTGTAATAGACAGTGATTATTATTATGGATCAACTGAAAAAATTCTTTCCGGAAAAAAAGAAGTTGAAGAAAATCAAGGAGAAGATGCGCCAGGAGAAGACATAAATAATAGCGATGGTGACAATGATAATAGCAATGTCGATAAACCAAACGCCAACAATACTGTAACTACACCCAATAATAATGTAATGAAAAATTCTGCCGGTGAAATAATTGTGTCTACTATTCCAACATACGTAAATACTGCTGTAGCAACGACAATAAGAAGCCACAAATCGGAGATTAACTATGCATCTGATCTTACAGAAGAAGAAAAGGAAGCAGGTATTACTGTTATGGCAACAGTATACGACAGCCAGTGCGGTGAGAATGCGAAGCAATCTTTAAAGATTGCAGCTGATTCCGCAGGTGCCCAGATGGCTAATGTTATTGAGATTCATTTGGAAAAAGTAAACAAGAACGGTTCGCCATATAGCATTATAGATAGTTTTACCATGCAGATAGAGATATGCCTGTCCGTACCAATTGGTATTGATGGTAATAAGTATGATTTTGCAGTTGTTAGTTTACATGATGATGGCTCATTTGATATTTATCCAGATATTGATACAGATGCTAAAACAATTACTTTTAAAACTGATAAGACTGGAATTTTTTCAATTATTTATTATTTAAAATAGAGCTGCGATATTTCTTCCCGCGGATAATGAGCCAAGTATAGGAACTCTTTTCTCCTGTATTGTATTTGGCGAATACCTCGAGGGTCTGTCTTATAAGTATGAATGGGAAAATTTATATCTAAAAATTTATTTATTATTAGAGTACAGCTGGTTGTTCCATAACCAGCTGTACTTATTGTTAAATGAAAAAATAAAAACGAAGTGCCATATATGCAAAAAAAGTCGTGGAAAATTATTCTGATGACAGAATCTGTCAATCCCCTTTGGTACAATTAATTATAAATAAAGGTACTTGGAAAGGAGTGAAATAATTAAACATCAATAGAAAATAAAACATATATAAAGGAAGGTGGAAAATGAAAGAGTTAAAAATGAATATGAAAAGTTCGAAAAGAATCATCAAGGTTGTCACAGTTATTATGGTAGTTATGTTTTTCTGTCCCAGTTTTATGATTTCCTGTAATGCAGGTCAGGATTTAGTACGTGAGCTTTCGCTGGCTGATATTTGTGCAGGACTGGAATTTGAGGATGGTGATGTGATTTCAGAGCCGCAGCCTGTGTTATTGCTATTATTAATATTTCCAGTAGTTACATATATTTTAGCCCGAATGAAAAATAAAGAGAAGTTGGTAAGCATAGCGGCAATGGTTACGGGAGTTGTGACTCTGGCAGGGTTGTTCATTACAAAATCAGGAGTTGAAAAAGCGGCAGCAGATTATATGTGCAATTCAAAAGTAATATGGGGCTTCACTTTTGATGTAATTGCATCTCTTATATTGTGCGTATCAGGCTACTATTTCTGGAAACTGATTAATGGCGGTGTTTCTGAATATTCAGGAAATAACATAAATACCAACAGACAAGAAGGAGCAGGAAACGCTGAAAAGAAATGCCTAAATTGTGGGAAAATACTGACAGAAATAGAAAAGTTCTGTACAAACTGCGGAACCGAGTATGAGAACATAATGCGAGATGTACAGGCAGCAGACTGTTGCCCGGAGTGCGGAACCCAGATTACAGACGCATCTGCAAAATTCTGTGTAAACTGTGGATCCCAAAGAGAAATAAGGTAAACTGATCATTGGTGTATCGGGTATTGAAGATATAAAGGAGAGTAGATACATGGATAAGATAATTTGGTTTCTAATAATGGTAATAAGTATGATTGAACTGGCGAAAATCTGGTATGAATGGTTCCGGTTCCAAAAAGAATGCAGAACCACGAAGACATACAACAACTATTTCAAGAATTATATGCTGCTGGCATTGAAAACAATACTTCCGGCACTGTTATCAATTTTTGGATTGCTGGCTGTATTTTTAGGGAGGGTGTGATTATGTTTTGTGGAAATTGTGGTAAGGAATTAGAGATAAATATAAAATTCTGTCCTGATTGCGGAGCAGCAGCACATGTAAGGAATGCTGCTGATAATGCTCCCCAGGAAGAGAAAATCAGTAAAGTTGGATTGGAAGCATATATTACAAAAGCATCTAATAAAGGAATCATATCCCTGGTAGAAAGGTATAGCAATCAGATCCTATTCCTGAAAAAAATCTTTATTTATAAAAATTACTGCATCTTAATGGTGATATTAGTATCATTAGCAATTCTCATCAGTATGCTGACAAAGAATAGTAATCAATCGGTGAAAATCAATGCTGACACCATGAATGCATCGGAATCCTCATATAGTATATCAGCAGAAAATAAAACAAAGGAAAATACCAAAATACAGCCTGCAATAAATGATGTGTATGAATCTTCTGCTTCCGACAGTGAGGAAGAGCTTGCAGAATATGATGACAGTTATCTGGATGAATTCATTTTACAAGATATAGCAGCTGTTTACTCAGGAATACCGGGTACATGGGATTGGACCGCCGAAGATGGAGCGTTAGGTGACTCCTATATAGCAGATGATGAGAGCAATGATATGTCTTTTAGAGTCTGGTGTTGGGAAGGTGACGACGAACTGACATATTATAGTATCAGTATAGGGAATGTGGATGGTTCTGTAGATGTCCGCGATGTTATGTTCACCGATTTTTATATGGATAACAATATTAAGGTGAACTGGGATGATTGCGGCTGTGAATTGTATCTGATTACTGATGGGAGCAAAGATGTGTTATATCTGATACAACGGGGAGAATCTGAACGCTGGACTGGCGATATTTCAGGCAGGTATCTGTTAGAATATGCAGTTAGCCATTATGGTGAAACAGAAAATGATGAAAGATATGATTTAATGAACGGCGTACAGGGTTCCATTGTCGAGTACATAATATGCAATTCGGAAATACTTCAGAAGCTGGAAAATGAAGGATATATAGAGCTTGGAGAAGATTCAGAGGGCGGCTGGTACCTGAACTTTTGGAAAGCCCATGGAGAGGTCTGTGTCGATGGTATTTTTGTAGGAATGACAGAAGATGATTGCTGGAACCTGGTTGCCAGTAAATATTTCGGATATCAGTTTTACTTTGATGAAGAAAATTCACGTTTGGAATGTTTTCCGCTTGAAGATGACTGGAGGATATCATACTACATCCAGTTTGAGCGCGGCGTGGTAAAGACAATTCATCTGTATAATTCACCGGCTATGTACTAAGGAATTTCCGATAAATAACTTTTACATCGTCCTTGTCTTATTGCCAGATTGCTGCATCAATAAAAACCTTACGTACCTCAGTACACGCGGCTTTTACCTCCTTGCACTCTAACAAAAATCCTACGGAATCTGTACAAGTTATTTTCCGTCAGATCCTAAGTGAGAGTATAGGCACAACTAATTATTAGACAAATCCTAAGTGGAGACAATTAATAAGCACCAATTGTCTCCATTGATAAAAGAAATGGAGAATTTGATTCATGATAGAATTCATAAGAATCGTTAAAAACAACATTAGAAATTATTTACCCCAGGACTATAAAGACGCCAGAGTAGTAATATCTGAAGTATCTAAAATAAACAGTACCGGATATATGGGAATCGGTATCATCAGAAAAGGAGAGAATGTTACTGCATATCAAAGGCTGGAACCATTTATTGAGGAATATCAGGCCGGAACACAAATAGAGACTATTCTGGAAGAGCTTGCTGATTCTATTTCCATTGGAAAGATGGAACCTGTCATAGATCTTTACTCATTTTACGACTATGAACAGGCTAAAAAGAGCCTGATTCTAAAGGTGTGCGGGACAGATGGAAATGAGTTGTATTTACAAGATGCTCCACATACATTAGTGGAGAACCTGGCAATTACGTATCACCTGCTTATCCATAAGACACCTGGTTTATATACCTGCAAAATAGACCATAAACTAATGGAAATGTGGGATATTACCCTGGAGGAGCTACATACAGATACACTTAAAAGTGCACCATTATTATTACCTTATAAATGTTCGGAAATAACAGAAGTAATCCATGAAATGTTGGGAAGTGCTGAGACAAATAATGATACAGTGGATGCGGATACAGGGTTGCTGATGTATGAGAACTGTGACAGACAAGATGCAGCCAAATGGATTTTGACAAATGAAATAGGAAATGCTGGAGCAGCCACCTTATTCTATCCGGAAGTAATGGATCAGGCAGCCGAGAAAATCGGTGGAAGTTATTTCATCATCCCATCTTCCATTCATGAGGTGGTTTTGATAAAAAAAGGCGAAATGCCTGTAAATACCATGCTATCTATGATCAAAGAGATAAATAGGTGCATTACATTGCCGGAAGAGATTCTGTCAGATCAAGTGTATTACTATGATGCAATACAAAGACGATTTGGGAAGGCAAAGGAAAATTGACCAGATACTATTATATAGTAATTTAATTTCATGAAATGGAGGAAAATACAAATGAGTAATATTAATTCAATACCTGCAAGAAGAAAAGAACTGGATACCGATGGTTCCGGAATGGAATTAAGACAGTCATATATATTATACAAGAAACCTAAGAACACTCTCATTCTATCTGGATATATCTCTGATATATTTTCAAAAGCCCCAGTGGTCGCAGATACCAGAAAAATAGCAACCCTTATAAGCGATTTGGCTGATAATGGTATACTCGTATTTGAGAATGAAGGACTTATAAGGTATTCAATATATTCAAAGGCTTATAAAGAGCAGATTAGAGTATCAATATATACGCAGGAGTTATTGGTAGCAATTAATGAACAGCTGCATTCTGACAGATGCAGGGTATTACCTTATCTCAAAGGATACCAGAATGGCAGTACGTATTACCTTGCATTTACAATCAATGACAGGTATGTCAAAACAGATGATTCACTATTCGAAAAATGCAAATATCATACCGAAAAAATAATGGAACGAATATCATTAATATACAGAGAAGCGAAATTCGACAGAGTATTGTAAGATCACAAAATAGTGATTGATTAAATGGGATATGGCTAAGGATTACTTATGTGACTCAATAGTTATATTTGAAATAATTCTTGTCTTTGTTTTTCGGATACAGGTAATGCGGATAAGTAATCTTTTTTGGATTTAAGGTGTGGTAAGTTAATAAATAGAACTATAGAAAAGTTAAAATCTAATTGAAGTCCAAACAAATGTTTGATATAATGCAGAGAGGAATAGATTTAGATAAAGCAGTGGAGTTTATTAATAAAAAGAGTAAGGGGGAACGGTATGGGAGGTAAGTTTCAATGGAGAAAATTTAAAGATGTAGATTTACAGGATTCATTTTTTGATTCTTTAAAGAGGGACTATCCAGAATTTTGCGATTGGTTTTCTTCTAAGAGCCGTTTGGGTGAAGAAACTCTGGTGTATAACGATGACATTGGTATTGGTGCATTTTTATACTTAAAAGAAGAAGATGAACCTATTGAGTTAGTTGATGAAATTATTCCGAAGTGTAAGCGAATAAAGATTGGAACATTGAGATTGAGTGAGCGACAACGAGGGATTCGTTTAGGTGAAGGTGCCGTAGGTGTTGCCCTTTGGAAATGGCAGGAAAAGGCAGTTGATGAAATATACGTGACAATATTTGAAAAGCATTTAGAATTAATCAATCTGCTTGAACGCTTTGGTTTTTTATGTATTGGTAAAAACGATAGGGGAGAATGTGTGTATCTTAAAGATAGAAAAAAAATTGATTATTCAACTCCTTATACATCTTTTCCTTTCATAACTCCAAATTTTACGAAAGCAGGAGTGATACCCATTTTGGAATCGTTTCATGATCGTCTATTTCCCTATTCAGAGTTAATGGGTAATAATAAAGAAATTGAAGAAATAACTGCAGGTAATGGTGTAACAAAAGTATATGTGGGAACACCATGGACCACAACACATTATGAAGTTGGTGAGCCAGTTGCAATATATCGTAAATTTGAAGGTGAGTTTGGAAAAACTTTTAAATCAGTAGTCACATCTTTTGGTACAATTACAAAAAAAATTGTAATAAAAAAATCAGGAAAAATAATTATGTCATTAAATGATTATCTAAAAAATGCTGGTAATAAAACCGTATTTACCAGAGAAGAATTAACGAATATATATATGAAAAATTTGAATGTCGAGATATTAGAATTAATATACAATGGTTTTTTTGGAAAAGGACATAATGTAAACCATAAATCATTATATACAAAAGGATTATTTTCTGCTCATCCTTATAAGATTAATTATACAAAAGATGAGTTTATTAAAATATTAGAAATGGGTGATGTGAATGTGCAAAATATTATTATCGATTAATCCACAACATGTAGCAAATATTGTTCAAGGTAAAAAGTGTTATGAATATCGTAAAAAATCTTGTAAAAGAAAAGTTGATAAAAT